>Ga0206128_1004471_pt1 | contig 10889 bp, 10 predicted proteins | sample Helgoland_Spring_7_FD_148601 | JGI IMG/M metagenome (GOLD analysis project Ga0206128, IMG submission 148601) | Pelagic subsurface seawater microbial communities from Kabeltonne, Helgoland, North Sea - Helgoland_Spring_Bloom_20160426_1 | ecosystem: Environmental > Aquatic > Marine > Epipelagic ...
TGATAGGCATCAAGTTCAGTCATCTGGTAGGTGGGGGTCATCAAATTCATCTATTTGAAGATTCTGAAAACATGTTCAATCTATATCAAGCCATGGATAAGATTAGAGATAAGTACGGAGACCGCCTGGTTATGCGTGCTTCTGGCTTTGGCGCTAAAACCATTAGTAGATGGAATCCATTCACGGGAGGACCTCCCCCACTGCTTGCTAATCGTCATTCCTAACGATAAAAGAGAAGTTTTACTAAACTACCAAAGGTTTTCATGAGGTTCCTCGAAGGACTTGACTCAAATATGTAATTTTATACCTGAAATGAATTTTGTTAAAATTGTTTGCTTTTTATTCCTCCTGATCCCTCATCTCATGGTGAACGCTCAGGACCTCAAGCGTATATTCAGAGCACTTGAAAAAGAGGATGTCGCAAAAGCTAAGGAACTCCTAGAAAGTCAAATTTCTAAAGATTCCATCAATCCGGGTAGTAGGTGGATGTATGCCCGACTCTTGTCTTGCGATAGCCTTCCCGAATACTATGACCTAGATCAAGCCCGCATTTATGCCCAACAGGCGGTTGTTGATTTTCAACAGGCAGATGAAAAAATAAAATTAGCTTTTATCATGACTCCATTTAGCCTCCTTGACATCGAGAAAACCAATACTGACATCGAAAATCAAACCTATGAAAAAGTCTTATCCCGCTATACGTTGGATGCCTTTCATTCTTTTCTTTCTTTATATCCCAAAAGCGCTTATCGCGAAGAATTCTTCTATAACATCGATAGCTTAGCTTTTGATTCGGTAACACAGATTCATAACTGGGAATCCTATGAAAACTATGTAAAGGTATATTCCACATCCAGATTTTCAGAACGTGCACAAGCCCATTACGAACGACTCCTTTATGAAGAAAAAACAGCAAATGATGACCTTAATGAATTTAAAAAATTTATCAATGAGTACCCAACCTCTCGATATGTAACCGTAGCTATTGATGTTATTTTCGAGCGAACCTTAGACCTTAATACATCCCATTGTTTTTTAGATCATCTACAAAACTATCCTCAAAGCCCACACAACGAGGAATTGTTATCGATTTTATACCATATGAGCCCAGAAGTATTTTTTAAGCTTTCTACTTTCCCTGAATTCGAAGAAAACATAGATTCGCTACAGGTCATTTCTCAATTAAATGCGCAACCACTATTGCCTTTCTTAGAATATGGAAAAATTGGATTCATGAATTTAGAAGGAACCCCTATCTTAAAACCTAAGTATTCCTCCCTTTTAAAGCAGGAGCTCCTTTGCCAAACATTACAAGGTGACATCATAGGGGTCAGCAGTGCCTCCGGAATCAAGCAACTGATCAACAGAGCGGGTACTTCCATCTATTCAGGCCCCATGATTACTTATGAGGACCTGGGCTTTGGATTTTTAAAAATCAAAGAACCCACACAAATAAAAATCATCCATAAGTCAGGGAAATTGCTGTTCGATAAACTCATAGATGCCGCAATTGTAGGGGGGCGATGGCTCAAAATCAGAAGAGAGGAGGGCTGGGCATTGGCTACCTATACAGGTAAAACACTCACTCCCTTCACTTATGATGAGATCAATACGGTAGGCGACTTTTGGGAATTTCGTGTGGGAGGGGAAATCGCCTTTCATAACCTATCTTTTGTTCAAAAAGGTATTGAAAAAAAACAACTAACTCCTGATTTTTTAGCAGACGACTATGAGTTGATCAATGATTCCGTAATGCTACTTTATCATGAAAGCGAACAGGCCTTGCTTGAAGGTAATATGAACTTCCTCATACCTTGGGAAGCAGACCGTGATATTTATGTTGGTGATACCTATCATTACACGCAAGGAATATCAGATTATAAGATATATCATAAGCAAATCATTAAAGATTTGGGCACAAATGTTTTTGAAGATCTCATTAACCATCAGCCCTGGTTGGCCCTCAAAAAAAATCATTGGTACTTAATCAATCCGAAGGGTGGATTTATCAAGGTAGATTCCATTCAATCCTTACGTGAATTGGCGTTGGTCATTCGTGATTCTGATTCTTCCTATGTACTCTTCCCCAATGAGCAATCAGTTCTTATAAATAAAGAAGTTACCGTAAACAGTCTGCTGTCTCGCGATCGTCAAGGAAAAGTAAGGGCCCGTTATTTACTCAAAACCCATAAAAATGCACGGGAAATCTATAACAAAGATGGTAAGCTAATGTTCAAGGGTAGTTTTGATCAAATAGATCTACTAACAGATTCTCTCTTTAAAATTACTCTTAAAGGTAAGCAAGGTGTGTTGGATCAAAAAGGGAATGTGACCATTCCCATTGAATATGATTTTATTGAGCAAAAAAATCAACTCGCACAATTACTAAAAAATGGAAAAATAAAAGGATTTGATTTAAATCATAACATTGAGCTCTCTGATCAATACGAAGGTGTATCTGAGCGGTTGGGTCCTTATTATTTAACGAAAAAAAGATCATTTAAAGGATTAATAAACCGTGAGGGTGCTGTGGTCATTGACTTTAAATATCAAAATATCATAGGCCTCAATGATTCCTTATTTTGGGTGCAAACGGATAGCAGCTGGTCCCTTATTACTAATCATCAAAAAAATATCCTAAAAGGAATAAGCACTTACACACAAATCACTGATAATGTATTTCGTTATTTAAAAAATAATAAATATGGACTCATTTATGGGGACCAATCCATTCATTATCCTGCTGAGTACGATGCCATCCGATCTATTTCATATCAGAAAAAACCCCTCTTTCAATTCGAAATATTTATTGCATCCGCTCCTTTCCACATCATAATTACCAAGGATTTTAGTGGTAATCCCATACATTCTCAAGCATATAGACCCCATGAATATGAGCAAATAGTTTGTGACTTCTAAAAAATTAGCCCTTTGTAATCAACTCACCTAAGCTATCAAAGCTTTGTGAATACTCAAGACCTGGGGAAGTAATAAGTTTCTTTCATCATTCTTGATAATGAAATGTGCCAATAAACTAGTTTCTGCCGCTGGCAACTGGCGAGAAATGATCGCTTTAATATCTTTCTTATCTCGATGTAAATCACGGGCCAAAACTCTTTTTATTCTCAGTGCACTTGGTGACAAAACCAAAATAATTTGGTCTAATTCAGTATGTGAAGAGGTTTCAAAAATTAAGGCTGATTCTTTTAATAAAACTGGACTGGAATCATGCAATGCTACCCATCTGGTAAAGTCGGCGCCTACTTCTGGATGAATCATCGCATTTAATCGAGTCAAAATCTTTTCGTTATTAAAAGATTTACGTGCAATAAAGGACCTATTCAATCCTTGCTCAGTATAACTTTCTGAGCCCAATAATTCAATCAGTTGAGACTTAATATTTGGGTCATGGGCCATCAGCCATTTGGCTCGCCTATCTGCATCATACACTGGTAGCCCTAGTTTATTAAAAATACTACTTATCAGGCTCTTACCACTCCCGATTCCCCCAGTAATACCTATCAATAACGGACTATTCTTCATTTTCGTACCGAAATCTCACTTTTTGGGAGTCCATACTCACGGTTCGCAAGGTATCAGGATACTTGATCAGTACAGGTACACCCAAAGAATCTGTTTTTAAAAAATCATAATCTAAGACTACATAAAAATCCTCTGACGAAAAATCCTCTTTAAAAGACTCCTTGACCCTATAGGTTACATTCACTATAGAATCTAGCAGCGTAGTCACTCGATTGGAAGGGAAATTCTGCAAGATAATTGGAACCCCTATCTTAACATTTTTAAACTTGTTCACCTCAAAACTCACATTGACCTCACTAGGATCAGATTGAATGAGGTCTTCAAATACTATGGGAACTTCTACCCTCCCATTAAAATCCTCATCGATATTATTCTCGTCTAGGGTAATGTAGAAATCTGATTCAAAAGAGTTAATAATAGATTTAGGTCCGATCAACACAACATGGTCAGGTTGAATGGTTATATTAGACATAAGCTGATAATCTTCTTCAAGGGGCAAGCTCAAGCTATCTACCTTTAATATCATCCGCTTCGTTATCTTTCGTTCAATGCTAAGGAACAAAGTATCTGTAACAATATAGTTTATAGTAAGCCCTTTTAACTGATCTTCAACAATTGGGCTCAAGAATGATTGGGTCAGAAAATTGACTTCGGAAGGATTATCTAGTTCTACCTGGATAGGGTCAATACTAAATATCAGCGTCCTTCTGAATAAATTCCAGCCGCCACTGCTTACATCTATTTTAATCGTAGTTGGCAGCGGATTCATTACTACAGTACTGTCTACATTAAAAACGAATTCAATCGGATAACTGATCAGCGCACTATGTGACTTATTCAGTGCCCTAAAAAGCCAAAAGGTAGCAGCCCCCATGATGGAGAACAATACTACCTTCCAGTTATTTGTGAACTTATTGAATTTGATCATCAAATCATACCTAAGCTATTTCTTGGATACGTATTGAGCACTGGTATCTAATGAGAGAGATGATTTCTCAACCACCAACTTATTCCCCCGATCTACATCAAGGGTAATCGTAGCCTCATCAACCGAAAATACTTTTCCATGTATGCCCCCCAACGTCACTACCATATCTCCTTTTTTCACCGCTTCAATAAATTTTTTGGTGTCCTTTTGCTTTTTTTGCTGTGGACGAATAAAAAAGAAGTAAAATATAGCGACCATGCCTCCCAGCATGATGAATTGAGAATAGTTATTTCCTGATGCCTGTAAAAATATGATTTCCAACATAACGACTTATGATGGATTTGCCTTGTTCACATTTGCTTTAATTTTCAAACGGGTCACCTTAGGATAAGTGTTGGCCGTAACGGTTACCGTCTTGTTCTGAACACCTGGCTTACTTCGACTGTTAAACTGCACCTTAATCTCTGCTTGTTCTCCAGGAGCAATAGGTGCTTTAGGCCATACAGGCACGGTACATCCGCAAGAAGCAGTAGCACTGCTAATGATTAAAGGAGCGTCGCCCTCATTGACGAATGAAAAAACGTGATCTACTACGTCTCCTTCTGTAATGGTACCAAAGTCAAAACTTTCTTCTGAAAATTTGAACGTCGGAAGTGGGCCATCTGGCTTTACATCTGGCACTTTGGCTGAAGTCGGTGCCGCTGGAGTAGTTTTTACTCCATTTTTAGTCTCTAATTGGGCCATCTTACCTTCTAATTTAGCTAGGCGTGATTCCAATTCTTTGTTCGAACAACTGAAACCTATCACTGCTAGGCTCAATATCCATGTAATTTTAGTTATCTGTTTCATTTTGTATTGAAATTTTATCCAAATTTATAAAAATAGTGACTTAAAATAGCTCTTTTATTATTTAATCAATCTGATTTTTTTATCTGATTAATTAAACCATTCACATCATCAAGCAGCTCTTCGGCCTTTTGTTTGGTGTCATCGATGATTTTTTCTCCTTCTGACTTGGCCTTATTGTCTTTTAAATCTTTGCCCTCTACCAGCTCTACCATCAACTCCTCCACTCTTTTTTTATACTTATCTAGCAAGAATGATAGCCGATCGCGTGTATGTGTTCCTTTCTCAGGAGCAAGCAAAAGCCCCAAAATGCCTCCAGCAAAAATACCAAATAGAAAGGCAAAAAATGAATTTCCTGAATTTTTACTCATGATTTTTTTATTTATTATCTATTAAACCTCTGCCACTTTTTTTAATAATACCCTCCGAAGATAACTCGTTTGCCAAAACATCCAAAATTCCATTCACAAATTGTTTACTTCTTGGCGTACTGTAATTTTTGGAGATCTCAATATATTCATTGATAGTCACCTTGATCGGAATGCTCGGAAAGGTCATCATTTCTGCTAAAGCCATTTTCAAAATTACCAAGTCAGTCATGGCCATTCGAGAGGCATCCCAATTTTTCGCTCTTTTAGAAATAATCATTTCCAACTCATATTCGCGCCTCATAGTTTCGGAAAATAAAGTTTCAAAATACTCAAAATCTTCATCTTCGTTGTGACTCAATGGCTGCAATTCCAGTAGGTTTTCAAAATCAAAATGCTTTAATGTTTTGAGAACCATACTCCTAATGATGAGTTTATTTTCATTCCATCTCAAGTCATTTTGATCAAAATAGGCCCCGATGATCTCACTTTTAAAAATGACTTTTTTATAGAGGTATTGTACACATTCTAGTTGCTGTTCTTGGGTGGGCTCTTTGAGTTCCTGAAAGCGTGTCATGAATTCATCTAATCTCAAAACATCTTTGTACCACTGCACCACAACATCACTTTCCGCTTCCCATTCAACTTCCCCTTTTTTTGCCGCTTCGTACAAGTTAGGATCTTCTTTGATCTTCGCAATCAACACGTTACTAGATAAATTTCCACTCGGAGCTGACTTAGCAGGACTGCTTTTTATTTTATCCTGGTATTGCTTGTCCACAAAGGCAAACGAAACAGGTAGCAAAAGTATTTTTAGATATAACTTTTTAAGTCGAGCACGCTCGGCCATCATATTTTTTCTAATGCTTTTTACCTCTGCCGTGATCAGATTTTCATATTTTAGATAGCTATTTTCAACTTCTTGAAGATCTTCCTCATCCAGTGCTACCATCGTCTGCGACGATTCATCTACAAACCTATTTCTGAAACAGGTCTTAATTAAATTTTGTTTGGCCTCAAATAACTCACGATCCAAAAAATCATGCAGTGCAGGGTCTAAAGCGTATTTTGCGACCAACTCTTCTTCAATCAGATCGCATACAGATGCTTTCATTAAGAAATAGCTATACAAAGACTGCATGGCCTTCACTCTTAAAACCCTCCTATTTAACATTTTAAAGAACTTTAATCTATTTAAAAAGTAGGTGATTTGAGCCTACTAAAATCTTCGATACGCTTCGTTGCTATATTCAAGGCGGCTTGATGCGTCGTAATATTATTTACTGCAGCAAAATTAATCACATCAGTGGTCATTTTATAAATATCTTCCGTCTTTTCTAAAACTTTAGAACGATGGTAATCTCCTTGCTGTTCAAAATAAACATTAATGATACCGCCGGAGTTGATGAGAAAATCTGGACCATAAAGTATACCTTGATCCTGAAGCATTTTTGCATGTAAAGCTTCATCCTCCAATTGATTGTTAGCGCCTCCTGCAATAATTTTACACTTCATCTTAGGTATGGTCTGACTGTTAATCGTAGCCCCCAAAGCACAGGGTGCATAAATATCTACGTCTGCACGATAAACTTCATCCGCCACCACCACAGTAACCTTAAAACGTTCTGTTATCGCTTTGATCTTATCTTCAAAAATGTCTGACACCAGAATATGTGCTTGTTCCTTCACCAGTAGTTCAATCAAATAGGAACCTACATTTCCCAAACCTTGGACCAATATTTTTTTGCCTGCCAAGGCATCTGTCCCATAAACTACTTTAGCACAAGCCTTCATCCCACAAAAAACGCCATATGCGGTTACGGGACTAGGATCTCCAGACCCACCACTTTTTTCTGGAAGACCTGCTACATAAGGCGTCTCCATGCGGATGTATTCCATGTCCTGCGTGGTCATATTGACATCTTCAGCCGTCCAATATTGCCCGCCCAAACCATTGATAAACTTCCCAAATCGACGCATCAGTTTTTCGCTTTTAATTTTTTTAGCATCTCCGATGATTACTGCTTTACCACCCCCAATATTTAATCCAGCAATCGAATTTTTAAACGTCATCCCTCTGGACAACCTTAAAGCATCTTGTATGGCAGCTTCCTCTGAGGTATAATTCCACATACGTGTCCCTCCCATGGCAGGGCCAAGCACCGTGTTGTGAATAGAAATAATTGCTTTCAATCCAAGCACATGATCACTGCAAAAAATGAGTTGTTCATGTGACATGTCCCACATTTTATCTAAAATTGTTTGACTTTTCAGTTGAATGGAGTCTTTTCCCATTTTTAAAAGAAATTCTAATCTAACTTTGCTATCATTTTAAGTTAGAACAATAAATAAAAAGTCAAAAATACCTTGTTTATATCAAATTATCACTCAGAATTTCAATCCTTTTATAGCCTGTGAATGATTTAGCCTATTTGAATAAATACCTATTTAAATATAAGTATCACCTTATATTGGGTACGCTATTTATCATCATCGCCAATTATTTTTCCATCATACCTGCGGTTTTGGTAAGGTATTCATTTGACCTACTAAAGGGTAATTATGAGCTTTTTAAGCTCTTTGATGGTTTTGATCTTCAAACCGATGCTTATGCATTGTTTGCAAAATCTATTTGGATCTTAGGTATATTAATATTAACCTCCGCGCTTTTGAGAGGCATTTTTATGTTTTTCATGAGGCAAACTATTATTGTGATGTCTCGAATCATTGAATATGACTTAAAAAATGAAATTTTTGAGCATTATCAAAGTTTACCCTTAAGCTTTTACAGAAAAAACAATACGGGGGATTTAATGAACCGAATATCCGAAGATGTCAGTAAGGTTCGCATGTATTTCGGACCCGCCATCATGTATGGAATTACCTTACTCACCTTGTTCCTGATGGTCATCCCTTTTATGTTTTCTATTAATTTTAAACTGACTATTTATTCCTTAATTCCGCTTCCTATACTCTCTCTCAGTATTTATCTGGTCAATAATATCATTCATAAGCGTTCAGAAAAAATTCAAGAAAGCTTATCCAATTTATCAACGTTCGTTCAAGAAGCCTTTTCTGGCATTCGAGTCATAAAAGCTTTCGATCGAGAGGAAGATGTCAACCTTCAATTTGAAAAAGAAAGTACAGACTATAAAAATAAATCCTTAAAACTCGCTTTTGTTCAAGCGGTTTTCTTTCCCCTTATCATGTCTCTTATTGGACTGAGTGTTATTCTCACTATTTACATTGGAGGCGTTGAGGTTTTTAATGGAAGTATCAGTACGGGTGTAATTGCTGAGTTTATTATTTATGTGAACTTATTAACCTGGCCCGTCGCCGCATTGGGTTGGATTACCAGTATCATCCAACAAGCGGCAGCTTCTCAAAAGAGAATTAATGAATTTCTCGAAACAAAGACGGATATAATTTCTACTGAAAATTTAGAAAAAAATTTAGAAGGAACCATTGAATTTAAGAACGTAGATTTTATTTATCCCGATTCCGGTATTCATGCGTTAAAAAATATTTCATTCAAGGTCAATCAAGGAGAATCTGTGGCCATCATCGGCAATACGGGTGCTGGGAAAAGTACCCTCGCCAACTTAATTTGTCGAATGTATGATATTTCTTCTGGGTCCTTAAAAATAGATGGACAATCCATTCAGAGATATAATCTTTCATGCTTAAGGTCACAAATCGGCTTTGTCCCGCAAGACGTGTTTTTGTTTTCAGATAGTATTCGGAATAATATCGCTTTTGGTAATCCGGACATGAATGAGGAAAAAATCATTCAAGCGGCTAAGGACGCAGATTTACTCAATAACATTGCTGATTTACCTAACGGATTTGATACACGAGTAGGAGAAAGAGGCATCACCTTATCAGGAGGCCAAAAACAGCGTGTATCTATTGCTCGTGCGGTAGCAAGAGAACCTAAAATACTCATTTTAGATGATGCCCTATCCGCCGTGGATACTAAGACGGAAAATACAATTCTTGAAGCGATGACAAAAATCATGAAAGGACGTACTTCATTAATTATTTCTCATCGGGTATCCTCGGCAAAGTTGGCCAGTAAGATCATTGTGCTCCTAAATGGTTCCATTATTGAACAAGGTTCCCATGAGGATCTATTAGAAAAAAATGGGGCCTACAAAGGCATCTATGACCAGCAATTGGCTCAGGATAAAGAAAATCCAACCTAATTTTTTGACCACGCTTCGATAATCTTCGAATTATCCGGATAATGCATTTCAAAAATAAAATTGCTTAATTCAATATTAAGACTATCTGCTTTTTGTTTTAATTTTAGTTCTACCTCTGCCGCATTAGGCATCACCATGGGATGCATACTTAAAAAAGCGACCAACTTTTGATGGCAATCAAATTCTCTGAGTTCATAATCCATAGGCACCTTTGCACTTTCTTCTGTCAGAATAACCCCTATAAAAAGACTCACTTCGCCCTCATTCAATTTGGAATCTTCAAAACTGACTACGGTCAACGTCCCCTTCAAGGTGCTGTCCAAAACCATCGCACGACTTTCTGTATAATATTCCTCAATGGCCTTTGAGGTCTGGCGTCCTGAAAAAGATCGCCCTACCACCAAACGGTGATCCGCTCCTAAATGATAAACTACAACCTCCTGATATCCACCCAAAAGAGTATAAACGTAATGAATGCAAAAGGTCATGATCAGTATTGAAAAAGAGATGATGACCGCGTAGGTGTTTTTTGAGGTCCACTTCATAGGATCACCTCTTTAAATTGCATCTCATGCAGTTTGGCATAATAGCCTTCCCTACTTAATAAGTCATCATGGGTTCCTTGCTCTTTGATCTCTCCTCTATCTAGCACCATGATGTTGTCTGCATTTTGGATAGTAGACAACCTGTGAGCCACAACAATGGCAGTTCTACCCTTCATTAACTTACTTATGGCCCCTTGAATTAAAAATTCTGTATCCGAATCAACCGAAGAGGTCGCTTCATCTAAAATGATGATTTTAGGATCATACACCAAAGCTCTCACAAAAGAAATCAACTGCCTTTGACCCACAGACAAAGTAGCTCCACGCTCCATTACATCATAATCATAACCCCCAGGTAACCGCTCAATAAAAGTACTGGCACCTACCAAATCAGCAGCTTGATACACTTGCTCACGGGAGATCTTTGGATTCTTGAGGGTAATGTTGTTGAAAA
>Ga0206128_1004493_pt1 | contig 10854 bp, 1 predicted proteins | sample Helgoland_Spring_7_FD_148601 | JGI IMG/M metagenome (GOLD analysis project Ga0206128, IMG submission 148601) | Pelagic subsurface seawater microbial communities from Kabeltonne, Helgoland, North Sea - Helgoland_Spring_Bloom_20160426_1 | ecosystem: Environmental > Aquatic > Marine > Epipelagic ...
TAATGTTTTTACAATTACTCCAAGTACTAATTCAGGAGACGCTGGTGAGTTTAGTATCACATTTAGTGCAACCGATGGAGGGTCATCTGGCATAGTAAATAAAGTTACATCCATATCTCTCGCCTTCAAAGTTGTTAATAGTAGATATACAACATTACTTGCAACAGCAACAGGAACTTCTGATAATAACAATATAACTGATTCATCTACTAATAACCATAGTATTACAGTAAATGGCGATGTGATGGCTGGTACTTTTAGTCCTTATCGTAGTGGTGGATATTCAACTTACTTTGATGGTAATGTAGATTATTTACAACTACCATCGGATGCCGGATTTAGTTTTGGTACTGGTGATTTTACAGTTGAGTGCTGGGTATATTATCCACCTATTGCAAATACTAATGGAAAAATGATTATTGATTCTAGGCCGACATCAACTAATGGATCATACTGGAATTTTGGTAGTACAAGCACCGGCATCTTAACTTTTGCAACTGGAGGTAATACTGTATCTGATACTGTAGCAAGACCCGATCAGTGGGTGCATTATGCTGTGACTCGATCAGGTACGTCTTTAAGATTATTTGCAAACGGCACACTTGTAGCAACAACAACAGATTCTTCTAATATATCTTCTGCTAGTCCGACCATCGGTAAAAATGCTTTTAGTGGCCAAGCAGGAGACACCTGGTGGCTGGGTTATATTTCCAATTTAAGAATAGTAAAGGGTACAGCAGTCTACACTGCAAACTTTACACCGCCAACCGAACCTTTAACGGCAATTACGAATACCACCCTACTTACCTGTCACTTACCATATATCGCAGATGGATCTACTAATGCTCACTCTATTACATCAAACGGTAATGTTACTACACAGCCCTTCTCGTCATATGACTACACTGAATATAATCCAAACACCAATGGCGGATCTGTATATTTTGATGGTACTGGGGATTATTTAAGCATTGCTGACGATGATTCTATATTTTCTAACGACTATACGATTGAGTTTTGGATGTATCCTACTCAAGATACAAATCTTACGATGCCGTTTAGCAAGGGTGTTGGCTTACAATTTTATCATCAAAGTGGTAATATAGCAGCCGCATTGTCTTGGAATAATAGTGTTTATTCTTATAATGGAAATTTTGGTTCTATTACAACGAATGCTTGGAGTTATATTTCTTTAGTAAGAGATTCTAGTGCCAATACTTATAAGTTTTATATAAATGGAACATTAGAAGATACATTAAATTCGTCCTCTAATATAGATGCTGGATCTGCGGATTGGATAATAGCTGCATATACCACAGCAGGCAATTATGCCTTTGAGGGCTACATCCAAGATTTAAAAGTTACTAATGGCACCGCCGTTTATTCTGGCGACTTTACACCACCTACCGCTCCACTATCTTCCTCTGGTTCATCATTACACATCAAAGGAACAGACGCTTCTATTATAGATAAATCTCAAACTACCAATATACAACTTTTTGGAAATACTACTGGTTCAACAACTCAGGTTAAGTTTACAGATTCAAAGTCAATGTATTTTGATGGTACTGGGGATTATTTAGAAACATCTTCTACCAGTTTAGATAATTTTAACTTTGGAACTGGTGATTTTACTGTTGAGTGCTTTATAAGAAACGTGTATCAATCGGGCTCGTATTTTGATATTTTGGGAACTGCAAATAATGCTGGTTATGTTGGGTCAAATAGTGGTGGTTGGATGTTGTCTTACTACACTTCTCAGAATCTAAAATTTAGTTATCAGTATAATAATGCTTGGATTTTTGAAAACTCTTTTGCTCACACTTTAAATATTAATACTTGGTATCATATAGCTGTAACTCGACAGGGCACCCAATTAAAATGTTTTGTTGATGGGAATCAAGTTGGTTCTACTATCACTGATTCAACAAATCTTATCAGTACCGAGCCTTTTAATATAGGAAGAGGTTATGGAGGTACGGTAACTACTAATAGCTATATTCAAGATGTAAGAATTACCAAAGGTCTTGCAAGATACACCGCAAACTTTACACCACCAACATTACCACTAAAAGGTTAAATTCTTGACTGTCAAATAAACTTATTAAAAAGATAAATACTGTAAGATACTGATATATAATTAGGAGAAATAAATGGCAATCCCCACCCCGCCGTTCACCGATGGTCAAATTATTACCTTACCAAGTGGTAAAAAAATGCAATGGTCTGCTGCATCTGGAAGACTAGTAAATTCACAGCCTGCTCCAGCAGCAGTTGTTGAGGAAGTAGTAGAAGCCGCTGCAGCAGAAGCACAACAAAAAGCAGATGTGGCACAAGCAGCAGCCGAAGCAACAGCGGCAGCCGATGCACAACAAAAAGCAGATGAAGCCCAAGCAGCAGCAGAAGCAACAGCAGCAGCAGATGCACAGCAAAAAGCAGATGAGGCCCAAGCAGCGGCAGAAGCAACAGCAGCAGCAGATGCACAACAAAAAGCAGATGCAGCGCAAGCAGCGGCAGAAGCAACAGCAGCCGCAGATGCACAACAAAAAGCAGATGCAGCGCAAGCCGCAGCGGCCGCAGATGCACAGCAAAAAGCAGATGCCGCGCAAGCCGCAGCAGTTGCAGCCGCCTCAGTGGAAGCAGAAACAAAAGCAACCGCAGCAGCAGTACAGGCAGTAGCCGATGTGACGGGGGGAGCATCAGAAGCATTTGATACTTTAAAGGAAATTCAGGATGTAATGGCAACGGATGCCGAACTATCTGAAGCGATAAATCAAATTTCTTCTCAGCAACTTGCTCTCAATGGTAATGAGTTAAGTATATCTGATGGCAATACCGTAGACTTATCAAGTATTTCTGGTGGTGGTGGCGGTGCCGGAGAAAAAGGTGACACTGGCGATACAGGTCCAGCCGGCGCAGATGGCGCTGATGGGGCAGTAGGTCCAGCCGGACCAGCAGGCGCAGATGGCGCCGATGGGGCAGTAGGTCCAGCCGGTCCAGCCGGCGCAGATGGCGCTGATGGGGCAGTAGGTCCAGCCGGACCAGCCGGCGCAGATGGCGCAGATGGGGCAGATAGTACAGTTCCTGGTCCTAAAGGCGATACTGGTGATATTGGACCAGCCGGACCAGCCGGTGCAGATGGCGCAGATGGCGCAGATGGGGCAGATAGTACAGTTCCTGGTCCTAAAGGCGATACTGGTGATATTGGACCAGCCGGACCAGCCGGTGCAGATGGCGCAGATGGCGCAGATAGTACAGTTCCTGGGCCAAAGGGAGATACTGGTGATATCGGTCCAGCCGGTCCAGCCGGTGCTCAAGGGGAAACTGGAATTACTGGTCCAACTGGCCCACAGGGAATTCAAGGAATTCAAGGTGCTGCTGGTTTAGGTATCACGTTCTTAGGAGAAGTTGCAACTGAAAGTGCATTGCCTGCAGGTGGGAATACACAAGGCGATGCTTATCTAGTGCAAACAGATGACAGTTTACACGTGTGGGATAACACTTCATGGGTAAGTGGAGGTTCTATTCAAGGACCACAGGGGATTCAAGGTGCTGCAGGTGAACAAGGAATTCAAGGAGAATCTGGAACTGACGGTTTAGATAGTACAGTTCCGGGGCCAAAGGGAGATACTGGCGAAGTAGGGCCAGCAGGTCCAGAAGGTCCAGCAGGTCCACCAGGTGCAGATGGGGCAGACGGCACAAGTAATTGGGCTGATATAACCGGCACACCAACAACCTTAGCAGGTTACGGAATTACTGATGGTAATTCGGGCGGTGTTTCATCATATAATGATTTAACAGACAAACCAACTATACCAGTTGATGTTGCTGATTTAACAGATAACGGCTTATTATTACTTCATAACGAAACTATTGTTTTATCTGATATTAGTGTTACATCAGAAACTCCTAGTGGCACAACAAGTACACTAGTATATGATGATAACACTGGTGTATTTACATTTACATCTGCAGTAGAAAGTTCAGGTGGTGGTGTTTCATCATATAATGATTTAACAGATAAACCGACTATACCAGTTGATGTTGCTGATTTGACAGATAATGGACTTCTATTACTTCATAACGAAACTATTGTTTTATCTGATATTAGTGTTACATCAGAAACTCCTAGTGGCACAACAAGTACACTAGTATATGATGATAACACTGGTGTATTTACATTTACGTCCGCAGCAGAAAGTGTTGGCGAAAAAGGAGATACGGGGGATACAGGTCCAGCCGGCGCAGACGGGGCAGTAGGCCCAGCCGGACCAGCAGGCGCAGATGGGGCAGATAGTACAGTTCCTGGTCCTAAAGGCGACACTGGTGATATCGGCCCAGCCGGACCAGCCGGCGCAGATGGCGCAGTAGGTCCAGCCGGACCAGCAGGCGCAGATGGCGCAGATGGGGCAGTAGGTCCAGCCGGACCAGCCGGCGCAGATGGCGCAGATGGGGCAGCAGGTCCAGTCGGTCCGCAGGGTGCAACAGGCCCAATCGGTCCGGACGGTCTTCAAGGAGACATAGGGCCACAGGGGATACCTGGTATACAAGGTCCAGCCGGCGCAGATGGCGCAGATGGGGCAGATAGTACAGTTCCTGGTCCTAAAGGCGATACTGGTGATATTGGACCAGCCGGACCAGCCGGCGCAGATGGCGCAGATGGCGCAGTAGGTCCAGCGGGTGCTGATGGGGCAGACGGAACAAATGGGACAGATGGATTAGATAGCACTGTTGCAGGTCCGCAGGGATTAAAAGGTGACACTGGCGATACTGGTCCAACTGGACCAGCAGGTGCTACTACTATGACAGGACTAACTGATACTACGTTATCTAATGTTCAGAACTACAATTTTTTACAGTGGACTGGTTCTACATGGGCAAATAGTTACGCTTCGATACGTCACTTGATAGATGTTGATAGTGTAGGCCCATTGTCTACTGGTGATGTTCTAGTATGGAATCAAAATGCAAATGAATTTGAATTTAGAGCACATCAAACTATTACATCATTAAGTATCAATGCAAACGTATTAAAATACACAGATGAAGATGGCGCAGAAACTAATATAGACTTGAGTACATATCTTGATGATACAAACTTAGCACGAATCTCAGGTGGTACGTTGAATGCATCAACAGGTGTAGCAACATTTACACGTGATGATGCTTCTACATTCACATTAGACCTAAGTGATTTGTTAAATATAACTTTATCGGATATAAGTGTAGGAACACCTGCTACAGCGAGTGGCAACGGCGATCTATCATACGATAATACTACAGGTGTATTCACATATACTCCACCAATTATACCATCTGATATATCAGATTTAACTGATAATAGTAATGCAATACCATCAGATATATCAGATTTGACAGATACAACAAGTGTGATTCCAACTGACTTCTCTGATCTTACAGACAATAATAACACACTCGCAGGAACAATCGCAACAACCGATTTAGATATGAATGGCAAAAGAGTACTATTTGCAAACATATATAATAACGAAGTTGATTTACCAAGTGCAACAACATATCATGGCATGTTTGCGCATGTTCACGGTACCGGTAAGGGGTACTATGCCCATGCAGGTTCTTGGATTCCATTAGCAACAGAATCACAAGTTGCAAATATAACATTTAACGATATCAATTCCAAGCCAACCACTATTGCTGGATATGGTATTACAGATGCAGTAGAAGATTTTGCTGATTTAGGTACAACACCCACTACACTAGCAGGATATGGTATTACTGATGTTGTACCAACAGAATTATCTGATCTAACAGATGTATCGATTGTCTCACCATCTGATGGTCAAATAATGTTGTGGAATGCAACTAATAATAGATTTGAAGTGGGTGAAATTGGCAGTGCAATAACTACATTTGAAAAGGGTATATATGAAATCGCAACTAGTAAATCACACGCACTTAATACGAATGTATCTGGCGATGCTGCGGCTAACTCTGGTGGAACAGTAATATTTGATACATCAATAAATGGAAATCTGTTTCATTATTATAATAATCAATTGAATTCACCTTCCTGGACAGCAGATATTACTAATCTTCCGACTACTAATTATCAATTCACTAATGTCACAATAATAATAAAACAACGACCTTGGGGAGGTACAAGCACAGTAGGATCATTGCCAACTGTGTATAAACTTGATGGTCAGACACATACCATACGGTGGGCAGATGGAGTGGCACCAAGTGCAACTGCTGATGGTGTTGATGTAATTCAATTAACTATTATGCCAATAGAAACATCAGATGGTACCGGAGTGCCTATATATAATACTATTCATATTTTAGGATCACATACTAGTCATCCATATTAAAGATAATTCAATACTAATACGAAGGAAAATACAATGCCATTTATTTCTTTAGTCAACGGAACAATGACTAGCGCATTCGCACTTAATAGCGGTGCTATACCACTTGGACCAGGAGCAACTGCACCATTATTAAACAACGCAGCGACTCCGTATGTGTTGAATAATCCTAGATTGTTTGATTCTTCTAATGCGCAATATTCTTCATATACAGGTGACGCTTTTGGCTCTTCAATAGATAGTAATAGCACATACGTTGCTGCAGGCGTTTACGATGAAGATCAAAATACGTCAAATGGATGGGAATTTAGTACAGGTGGCGGTGCAATATATGATGCTAATACTGGAGCATTATTATTTTCAATTTTAAATCCAAATACAAGGGACGCATACGAGGATCAAACTACATTTAACACGTATTTCAATCCAAATAATATAAATTGGACTGGCGCGGATAAATTTGGTCAATACGTTTCAGTTACCGATAGTCGTGCAATTTTTAGTTCAAATGAATCATACGGATCAGGCTCTAGTACGATACTTGGTGCGGGCGCATTGTACACATATGAATTACCAGGTGGAGGCCAAAAGAAAATAATACGAAGTCCATTCATAAATCAGACAACTCCAGGTAGATACGTTTCAGGGTTGTTTAACATGTCAAGTCTTTCGAAGGAAACTTATCAGGACACTTTTACTATTGGTGCCTCTCCAGAGGCACATCCTGTAACAGGATTAGTAGTTGGAAGTGGAAGTACCAATAAGAGCTACGGTGGATGTGTGCTATTAATAGATGCTGTTACTGACACTGTATTAAATACATTTGTTGCACCACAATATATGATAGAAACTGACCAATCTAGTCCTTGGAGAAATGGATTAAAAAGATCAGACGAATATAATGCAATTTATGGTGGCGAATTTTCCACATCAGCACAAAATAGTGATTATGTAGTGGCTAAGGGCCCAGCTTTAGCGAATGGACAAGCAATTGTACACGTATTTGATAGATTGGGCAGTAATTATCCAATACATGAAATTATTCAATCGGGGAATTTTGGTAATAGTATTTGTATGAACGAAGATTATTTGGCTATCAGTGACCCTTATGTGGCAGATGATTATGGCAATGAGTCAGGAAAAGTTTATATTTATGAAGTGGGAACATGGAATCTATTATATGTAATAGACAATCCCAATGCATGGGGAGTAACTTTCGGCGATCTCTTTGGCATAAGAATGTCAATGGATGGCAGATATCTTTCAATTGATTCTGTAGACATGTATGCGACAACAGCAGATCATGAAGGGTATACCAGAGGCAATGGCAATCCTACATTAGGACAGGATAAAACATATATATATGATTTGACTGATGGCAGTCTTATATACAGAGTTGATGAACCGTTACCATCAGCTTCATATGTAGTTGCTGCAACTGAACTTAACGATTTTAAATTATTTGTTGGATGTCCAGTAGCAGACAATAATGGTAGAGACAGAGATGGTGCAATATATGCATATAATATTCCAACGACAAGTGATTGGCAAAATTCTACATTAGTGAATCAGTTAGATAATCCAAATCCACTTGGAACATCAGAAGGTGATAATTATGGCGGCGCTGTTGCGATATCTAATAACTTGGCAATTGTAAGTGCAAGATATGAAAGCGATGGCGGCGGTCTAAATTCTGGCAAAGTATACATATATGATGTTTCAGATGCAACTGCTAGTAGTTTAAAATATACAATATCAAATCCTAATGCATATAGTGCAAGTGCAGGAGATCAATTTGGTGTATCAGTTGCGATTGATGGTGACTTTGCAATTGTTGGTGCACCATATGAAGATGACGCTAATGGGTCTGATTCAGGAAAAGCATATATTTTTAATGTAGGTTCAAGTGGAAGCAGCACAGCACTACTTACCTTAGATAATCCTAATCCTACTGGAACAAGTGCGGATGACAACTTCGGTAGTAGTGTTGCAATTAATGATGACTATGCAATAGTAGGATCACCATATGAAGGTGACACTGGCGGTTTACAAGCTGGCAAAGTTTATATGTTTGATAAGAATGATGGCTCATTACTATTTACATTTGATAATCCAAGTGATCAAACTGCCAACGATTTATTTGGTTCATCTGTTGCAATAAGCGGTAACACTTTAGCAATTAGTGCGCCATTGGATGATGATAACTCTGGAACAGACTCTGGAAGAGTATATTTATACAGTATCATAACAGGACAAATACTTCATACTATCAAAAATCCAAATCCTATTGGTACAAGCACAGACGATACATTTGGTAGCAGTATTGATTTACTAGGTGATTTCTTAGTGGTTGGTGCACCATATGAAGATGATCCATCATACACATACGCAGATGCAGGCAAAGCATATTTGTTCAGTAGTATATCAGGAGAATTACTGTATACATTTAATAATCCAAACGGAGATGACACATCAGAAGATGACCATTTTGGATATGCAGTTTCATTATCAGACAGTTATGTAATAATAAGTGGACACGATGAAGATGACAGTGCCAATTCTAGAACTGAAACTGGAAAAGCATACTTTTATAGTTTAGCAGATGGACTTCTAAAACACACTATAAGTAATCCTATTTCAGATTCAACTGCCCAGAGTGCTAAATTTTCACATTCAGTTGCGATTAATAACGAATATGCTATTATTGGTGCGCCAGGCGATCAATTTGCATCATTCCCGGGAAAAGTATTTGTATACTCAGCAGAAAAAATAATAGCAATGGGAAATCCAATTGTGTCAGTATCAGATAATTGGGCAACGCCAGAAATAACATCACAAATAGAAAGTCCCTATTTTCTAACGCAATATGACATTGACGAAGGCAAATCTGCATACGTTGATGCTGATTGGGGAAGCTCAGTTGTAAGTTTTGGTGATTACATAGTATCAGGTATGCCAAAAGATGACTATGATTATACACCAGGCGGTCCAAATCCACCCTTTGAGATCATTCAAACTGGAAGAATATTTGTGCATAGTGCTACTACTTCTGAACTATTATATGATATTAAGGCGCCAGAACCACTAGGAACACATACAAATGCATATAATGCGGGTCATTTAGGTGCGATGGATAGACTTTGTGTGACAAGTAATTACATAATCGCAGGATATGGTCCTGGTAGTACTGTAGCACAAGATAGAAATAAAATTCATTTCTTTGATATAAAAACTGGAAATCTTGTACACACAATACGAGATCCGGAACATTCAACTGACCCTGGCAAACTCTGGCCACAGTTTATGGATGTATCAGAAGATGGTAATTGGTTAGTGGTAACATGTTATAATAGAACTGTGAACGGAGTTGTAAATGCTGGTAGAGCTTATATCTATGATGTTTCTACTAAACAACTAGTTCACACATTAGACAGAATTCCCAATGATACTTCAATTTTCTATGGATATACGACCCCAAAAATCACAAATTCCCATACATTTATTCAACAGGCGTATTATGACAGTAACTTAGGTGGCATACACATGTATGAGAATTCCACTGGCAATTACATAAGAACAATTTCAAGTCCATGGGCTAACCATACTTTCACGGGATCTCCTAATGGATATGCGAGTCTCGGTGGCACCGCTGGCGGATTTGCGGCATACGGTGGTATTTACGCTGTTAGCTCAAACGCATATGAATGGAATGGTAGTACTTATGCATATACTTATAGAATCTTTCTATATTCTCTCGTTACAGGGAATGTAGTTCTTACTATTGATAAACCAGGTAACGGTTCAACTGGATGGGGCGAGAAAATTACATTAGATTCTAATTATATTGTTACTACTGACAGCCTCAGAGTTTACATTTACAGTATCCAAAGTGGAAATCTTGCAGGTACAGTTAATCGGCCTGCGCAGCCTACCGATCATCAATATGACACAGGATATGATTGGGGTAAACTTTCAAATTTAGAGATACAAGGAAATAGAATTATTGTAGGATCAGAAAATTGGAGTAATATTTACGGCAGCGGGGCAGAGTCTGGCAGAATAACAATTATCACCGGTGATATGTGGGAAAATGCAGTTGCTGGTCAGCCTACTTTTGCGAGTGTGTCACCTGCATCATATAGTGGTGGCGCAAACAGAAGTTTAACATTGACTGGTACTAAATTTGAATTAGATACTACAATAGAGTTGATTGATTCTAATAACATTTCAACTACAGTAACCGATTTCACAACAATGGACCCTAATACTATTATATTTAATACACCAAAATCATATACAACCACTGAAGGTCCATTAAGTATAAAAATAACATCATCTACGGGCGAGTCTGTTACTGAAGTAAATGCATTAGCGACAGGTTTTAATCCAGTATGGACAACAGCATCAGGTAATTTGTCATCTGGTACTGCGGATGGAGCAGGAACAAATGCACATTATTTCTTAACAGAAGATGTATCAGAAACAATAGTTGCGACTGATACAG
>Ga0206128_1004501_pt1 | contig 10837 bp, 10 predicted proteins | sample Helgoland_Spring_7_FD_148601 | JGI IMG/M metagenome (GOLD analysis project Ga0206128, IMG submission 148601) | Pelagic subsurface seawater microbial communities from Kabeltonne, Helgoland, North Sea - Helgoland_Spring_Bloom_20160426_1 | ecosystem: Environmental > Aquatic > Marine > Epipelagic ...
GACACAAAGAACCACAGCCTGTTTCAACGTCCATGGACGTTGATCACGGTGTTCTTCCACCGTGATACCCGTGATGCCTTGTTTGAGGCTGGTAAGCTGACTGTCACCTTAATGTTTATCATCGCCAATGCGTTGATCCTAAAGCACGTTTTGACGGATGAGCAGATCCCGCAGCAGATTGCTTCTGCTATGTTATCTGCGGGCTTTGGCCCAATCGTGTTCTTGATCATCGTTAACATTATACTGTTGATCGGTGGGCAGTTCATGGAGCCGTCAGGTCTGTTGATCATCGTCGCCCCATTGGTGTTCCCAATCGCAATTGAGCTAGGTATCGACCCAATTCACCTTGGGATCATCATGGTTGTGAACATGGAAATTGGGATGATCACGCCGCCGGTTGGTTTGAACCTATTCGTGACCTCTGGGGTTGCAGGCATGCCAATGATGAGCGTTGTACGTGCTGCGCTGCCGTTCTTGGGCGTTATGTTCATTTTCTTGATCATGGTGACATACATCCCTGCAATTTCGACGTGGTTGCCGACCCTCATGATGGGTCCCGAAATCATAACGAAGTAGCAGGATAGGTCAAAACAGATTGGTAGCACCTGTATAGGTGCTACCATATCTCTGTCTATTTTGCTGTTAAACCTGACAAAGCGGCCCTGTGAGGAGCCATGTCACTGTATTTGCTTGGTTTGTTGGTAATTTTAGGGAGATTTTGGTGCCCAGAAGAGGACGTCGAACTTTCTGTATTTCCATTTAGTTACAGACACTTATTCCAAATTTAAAATATATAAGCGGTCCCGAAAGCGGTCCTGATTTGTGCATCAGATCAGAGTGACATTTTTTGGCTTGCTCCCAAAGCTGGACGGGTTGGCAGGTCAGCTTCCGGCCCAAAGCTGTCATCGGCGATGCTGCGGTGCGGCCCGTCAGGCCGGACTTTCGCGGCACGTGCTAAATTCGATGATGGGCGAACTCACAGTGTGCGGACTTTGCTGCCATTAGCTGCACGCGCACCAATGTCTGGTTCTTGAGCTTAGCTACCTTTAGAGATTTCAAGGCTTGGGTTTGCAAGTCCCTCGTACAATCAATTCAATATTGCAGCTAACCCGTCTTCTGCCTACCGATTCACCAATGATCGAACGGCTAAGATACTCACCAGCTTGACGTCCAATTTCCCGAGCAGGTAGGCGAATTGTCGTCAAACCGGGCTCCACTTCATTTGAACCCTTGAAATCGCCTATTCCAATTATTGATAGGTCTTCGGGGACATTCAAATTGCAACTTCGCGCAGCATACAAAACCCCCATCGCCAAAACATCATTCCCACATAGTATTGCACTTGGGCGGTGCTCTGTTTTTAAAATTCGTAAAGCTGCTTCTTTAGCGTCAGCAATACTGTATGTACTTTCAATGTCCCACTGCGGATAAACTCGGGCACCACCTTTGGTCAGAACGGATTGCGCACCATTTCGTCTCTCGCGTGCGCGGTCATTGTCAACGGTTGGTGGGAACACCAGACCGATTTCCAAATGACCGAGATCGATAAGATGTTGTGCCGCCAAGCAGCCCGCCAATTTGTTATCTGAGCCAACACACGAGAGACGTGAATCCTCATTATAATTCCAAAGTGATATTGCGTGAATATATTGGCGTTCAATTAGGTCGTAAGTTTCCTCTGAATGGTCTTCGCCAATGAGGGCAACTCCGTCGACACGATGTTCAAGGAATTTTCTCAAAACCGCGTATTCTTTTTCCAAATTGTAACCATGCGAAGCGATGAGTATCGTAAACCCATGCTTATCCACACTGTCTGAAAAAGCTTGAATCACCTCGGCAAAGATAGCGTGATCAATTGTGGGCACGACTAGGCCGATGGTTCCACTGCGAATGCCGTGCATAGTTTGGGCTGCGCGATTACGGATATAACCAAGCTTGCGCACGGCCGTGTCAATTTTCTTGCGAGTCGCCGGATTTACAAGATCGGGGTGATTGAAACTGCGCGAGACAGTAGAAATCGAAACTTTCGCGCGCTTTGCGACGGCGAAAATATCTACTTTATCTTTTTTAATATCAGTCATTTAAAGGCCAATTTCTGCTAATTTATGAAAACATTTGCAATACTATTTTCATCATCTAACCTTATAGGTCAACAACAGGTAAGACTGGAACACCGACGCATGGAATTCATCTATTACTTTGGTGACGTTTTCACACCGATCAACTTTGGCCTGCTGTTGCTGGGTACAATTGGTGGTCTAATCCTTGGCGCGACACCCGGGCTTTCACCAACTATGGCGGTTGCCTTGTTGATCCCATTCACCTTTCAACTAGAGGCTGCTCAAGGGTTGATCTTGCTTGGCGCAGCCTACACTTCGACCGTCGCGGGCGGCGCAGTTTCCGCTATCCTTCTCAAAATTCCAGGTGCGCCTGCGAATATTGCCACTACGCTTGATGGGCACGCGATGGCCCTGAAAGGTGAAGGGGCAAAAGCGCTACAGCTGTCCTTCCTTTCCTCCGCTGTCGGTGGTGTGTTTGGCGTTTTACTGCTCATCTTCCTCACACCCGTCTTAGCGCAATGGGCGCTCGCATTCGGTCCCAGCCACCTGTTCTGGCTCGCCATCCTTGGGGTAACAGTCATTGGATCGCTGGATTCTAAATCAGTAGTCAAAGGATTACTGTCCGGCTGTATCGGTCTTTGGCTTGCGACAATCGGCTTTGACGACATCATGGGCGCTCAACGCTTTATCTTTCACCCCTCATTGGGCGGGGGCATTAACATCATTGCGGCCTTGATCGGTCTATTCGCAATCCCGCAAGTCATCACCATGTTTGCCAAGGGCCGCAAAAATGACGGGGCCGAAGCGATCCAAGTCCAAAAGCATCCGATCAAAGGTGCAATATCCGAGTTGTTCCGCTACAAACGCGCTGTGGGCATCGGCACAATCACCGGTTCCATCATCGGCCTCATCCCGGGTGTCGGTGGCCAAATCGCTGGCCTCGTCGCCTATGATCAATCCAAGAAATTCAGCCCTGATCGGGATAAATTCGGCACGGGTCATCCCGAAGGATTGATTGCCGCCGAGTCTGCTAACAACGCAATGGTCGGGCCATCGTTGGTGCCGCTTCTCACGCTTTCCATCCCGGGGTCACCGACAGCAGCGGTTCTGCTTGGTGGTCTTCTGATCCACGGCATCTTCCCCGGCACGGACTTGTTCGACAACCACCCAGACGTGGCATGGACCTTCATTAACTCAATGCTCATCGGTCAAATCCTGATGTGTATCTTCGGGCTTTATGTGGCTGGCATGGCCGCACGCGTCGCCCAAGTCCCACAATCCATGATGGCCGCCATTGTCCTTGGCCTTGCTGTATTCGGCAGCTACTCGGTTCAATCCAGCATGGGCGATGTCTATGTCATGGCCTCGCTTGGCGTGATGATGTATTTCCTTGAACGCTTCGGGTTTTCCGCCGCCCCATTGGTCCTTGGTCTAATCCTTGGCCCAATCGCGGAAAGTAATTTCATCCAAGGCAGCATGATTGCGACGGCCACAGACGGTTTGGCCCCCTATTTCCTAACTGGCACGTTGAACCTATTCCTTATCGCAGTTGTGATCCTGTCGATCCTTTACTCAGGCTACATGGAGCTCAGAACCAAACGCTACACATCGAAAGAGGAGATCATGGCATGAGCACCGTCACACTGCCCCGTCTTCAGCACATTATCGGCTCTGGCCTCGTCGCCGCCGTTGGCGCATCCGTCTGCTACATCAGTTATACACAACAACCCTCCGAGGCATTTTTATTCCCAAGGCTCATCTCGAGCGTCTTCCTTGTCCTTGCACTTTGGACGTTCATAAAAGCCTGCCTTGGCTGGACAAAAGTTGGCAACGGCATCTCGATGACCCAATTCAAGAACCTGGCCCCCGGATTGGTCGTCGCATTGATCTACATCTTCTGGGCCGCCAAGGGCTTTGGTTTTTACACCGCGACAACAATCGCTTTTTTCATTCTGCTTAGCCTCTACGATCCCGCGCCTCATACGGCGCTGAAATCATGGGTTAAACGCATGATCACAACGGCCTGTTTCATGGGCGTTATGTACGGTCTCTTCGCACTTCTGCTGAAAGTTTACACACCGCGAGAGATTTTTTTCTGAACCGCACAAGCGGCAGAATCCACTTAAGGGAGGAACTAAAATGAAGACATTACTAGCAGGGGCAGCAATTGCCCTCATGGGCCTGACCCAAACAGCAACCGCTGATGGTCATGCCAACTATCCTGAACGCCCGATCATGATGATGGTCAGCTATGGTGCCGGTGGTGCCACGGATTTCCAAGCGCGCATTGTGACCATGACAGCAGGCAACGAGGACGCATTGGGTATGCCCGTCGCAATCATCAACAAACCCGGCGCTGGTGGGCGTGTTGGTTGGAACTGGCTTGCGGGTCAAGCCGAGGCTGACGGTTACACGCTTGGGGCCTACAACGTCCCCCACTTCATCGCGCAGTCCATCAAAGGCGGCGTTGAATATAGCACTGAATCCTTTGAACCGATTGCGAACTGGGGTGCTGATCCTGCCGTATTGGTTGTTGGCGCAGACAGCGCATTCAACACGTTGCAAGACGTCGTTGATTTCGCCAAAGCCAACCCGGGCAAGCTGACAACATCCGGCGCTGGCTTGTTTGTGGGTCACCACATTGCAGCGCTGCAAATGGAAAAAGCTGGCGACATGAAGATGGCCTATATCCCGACAAAGGGTGGCGGTGCCGCGGCAATGAAAGCTGTGATTGCGGGCGACGTGATGGCGGGCATCAACAACCTGTCTGACGCATTCCGCGCTGCGTCTGCTGGCAACGTCAAAATTCTTGCTGTGGCCGATCTGGAACGCAATGAATTCCTACCAGACGTTCCGACGATGATGGAAAGCGGCCTTGCCGTTGACAATGCTTCCGTGAATTTTCGCGGTGTGATGGTGCCAAAAGGCACACCACAAGGCATCATCGACAAGTTGGCGGCAACCGTACCAATGATGTTCGAAAACAAGCGCGTCGCTGGTAAAATGAAAGCTGGCGGTTCGCCAATGCACATTATGAACCGTGACGAAGTGTTGGCGATGTGGGCCGCACGTGAAGAGACCCTGAAAGAACTGCTCGCAGGTCTGTAAAGCCACCTAAATCAAATATGTTCTTCCCCATTACATCGGGGGAGGATCCTCTTTCAAACTCTAGGAAACGCCCCAAATGACCGTTCTTGATGATCTTGCCGAAGTCGAAGCCATTGTTGCAAGCGCGCGCGCTGCACAGCTGCGGTTCGAGGCGAACGGCTCTCAAGCTCGCTATGACCGCGCAGCCCAAGCGGCTGCATGGGCGATCATGGAACCCTCCAGAAACACTCATCTTGCTGAACTGGCCGTGCAAACAACTGGCCTTGGCAACGTGCCTGACAAAATCACAAAAAATCACCGCAAGACACTGGGCCTGATGCGCGATATATCAACAGCTAAAACCTATGGCATCATCAGCGATAATGCAGAGACTGGCATCACCGAAATCGCCCGTCCCATCGGGGTAATAGGTGCCGTTGTCCCGTCGACCAATCCTGCAGCGACGCCTGCGAACAACATCATCAACGCCCTGAAATGCGGCAATGCAATTGTGCTGTCTCCTTCGCCGAAAGGCGTTCCGGCCTGTGAAGTCCTGATCGGCTATATTCATGCAGAATTTGACAAAATCGGTGAGGATCGTGATCTTGTCCAAATGGTGCAAGGCAAGGGCAGCAAAGAGAAAACCCAACGCCTGCTTGAGATCAGCGATCTGATCGTCGTGACTGGATCACAAAATAACGTGAAGCGGGCCTACACATCTGGAACGCCAGCGTTGGCTGTGGGTGCCGGTAACGTCACAGTAATCGTAGATGAAACATGCAATCTGGACGCAGCTGCTGAAAAGATCACTGCCTCCAAAACCTTCGACAACGCGACCTCATGCTCATCCGAGAATTCAATGGTTGTGGTCGAGGCAATATACGACGACTTCATGATCGCCCTCGCCAAAGCTGGCGGCGCACGCGTCACGGACGAGGCCGCAATCATCGCCAAGCTCTGGCCTGACGGGCACCTAAACCGATCCGTCATCGCCCAAGACGCCGACAAAATGCTGCAAGCATTAGGTATGGAGAATGACGTCCCCCAAAACACCAAATTTCTAGCCGTAGAAACCAAAGGTATTGGGCCCGACCACCCGCTTTCAGGCGAGAAGCTCTCTCGTGTCGCAGCGCTTTACCGAGCCCGCGACTTTGATGATGCGCTTAAGGTCACTAAGGAAATTATGGCCTATCAAGGCGCGGGTCACTCGGTCGGTCTGTACTCCAACAATCCAGATCGCGCCCTACAAGTCGGCATGAAAATCCCAACCTGTCGTGTGATCGTAAATCAAGCTCATACCTTTGCGACTGGTGGTTCCTTCACCAATGGTATGCCGTTTTCGCTGTCGATGGGGTGTGGATCATGGGGCGGGAATTCCATCGATGACAACGTGCATTGGAAACATTTCATGCAAACGACCAAGATCATTCGCGAAATCCCACCGCGCGAACCAAAAGTTGAAGATATCTTTTCCGACTATTGGAAAGCTGCTGGTCAATGAAGCTCTCTTACGAAACCCCGCCGGATGGAACGGTACGAGACTGGGTTGATTATCGCGCGCAAAGCGATGAAATTGCATTCGTTTTTGCCGAAGACAACCGCACGTTAAACTGGAGCGACCTGCGGGATGAAGCCGCGAAAATAGCGCGCGCAATTACAGCTCAAGGAATAGCCAAAGGCGAAAGCATCGCAATCCTTCAACCCAATGGACGCGAAGGTGTCTTGGCGTTCTACGGTGCAGTTTACGGCGGGTTCCGCGCAACAATGATAAACTTGGCTGCCGGGCGGGACGCTATCGCCTACGCATTAGATCATTGCGAAGCCCGCATAGCGTTGGTTCATGATAGTGTAAGCGACATGTTCGAAAGCGCGCGCCCGGAAAAAATGACGCGGCTCAGTTCATTCACTGAAAACGCTGTTGAGCTGCACAATGTATCCTCTTCTGATCACGCACTGCTTATGTACACGTCCGGTACAACGGGGCGGCCAAAAGGTGTGGTCCATACACAATCTAGTTTACTCGCCGGAGGGTGGGCCCCCACTGTTGCACACCGATTAACCGATGAGGACCGCGCCCTTTGCGTTCTGCCAATCTGCCATATCAACGGATTGTGCGTCACTGTTATGGGGGCGTTGGTTTCTGGTGGTTCCGTAGCCATGGTAGAAAAATTCTCTGCCAGCAGGTTTTGGAACCAGATCAAAACACATGAGGCCACATGGTTCTCTGTCGTCCCCACAATCATCTCGCACTTGCTGCACAGCGATACAAACCCAGACGAACAAAGCAAATCACGCCTGCGTTTTGGCCGCTCAGCATCCTCTGCCCTTGCGCCCGACGTGCAAACCGCGTTTGAAACCCGCTTTGGCCTGCCAATTATAGAGACCATGGGGTTAACAGAAACCGCAGCCCAAATTCTGTCTAATCCCCTGCCGCCCGGAACACGGAAAATTGGCTCCCCCGGTATCGCCTATGGTAACGAAGTCATCATCCTAGCGACCGACCAAAGCGAATGCAAAGCGGGTGTCGAAGGTGAAATTGCTATTCGCGGACCAAATGTCATGCTTGAATACCTCAAAAATCCAGACGCCACGCAATCCACATTTCACGGGCGCTGGTTACGTACTGGTGATTTAGGTCGCAAAGACGTCGATGGTTACCTCTTTGTCACAGGGCGGCTTAAGGAATTGATCATCAAAGGTGGCGAGAACATCGCCCCTCGTGAGATCGACGAAGCGCTTTATGCCCACGGCGATGTGGTCGAAGCTGCAGCCTTCGCGCGTCCCTGCAAAACATACGGCGAACGGGTCGAAGCCGCAGTGCGTGTGTGCGAAGGATCATCCCTCACAGCAGAAGAACTGATAGCCACCTGCGTTGAGAAATTGGGTAAATTCAAAGCACCCGATCAAGTGCATTTTCTGCCCGAATTGCCCAAAGGACCATCCGGAAAAATCCAACGGCTTAAGCTGCAAGAAATTCTATAAATGTAATTGCTAACACACACTTGCGACGCGAAATGGCATGCAATTGGCTGCAAAACTCTCGTCAGAAGTCGTTTAGAGTTTATTGCAATCAGGTGAATGACCGCTTTGCGCAACTAGCAGTCATCTGTGCAAAGCGCAGCATCGGTAATTTTGGGCTCAGTGCCGCCATTAGATTGTTTGCAGCATTTGTGGATTTGACCTCTCATTGAACGGCTGCTTTCGCCAGATTGCCCCATAGCCCGCGCACTTGCAGCGAAGGTCTGCAATCCGCCATTCATGTAGAAATGTACATGCCGCAGCATCGATCACTTCGGGCTCAAAGCCTCCGTTAGCTGCACTTTGCACCAATGTCTGCACTGGCTCCAACCCTTCTCACCCCACAAAAAATCAGTCGCCATACCCCCGCCCGATCACCCGCGAAGGGCAGCCGGACGGGGGGATCACAACGCCTCAGCCGACAGGCAACCTAATCCCCTCGACAATCTCCCGCTTCTGCGCATCAGATATACCCGCTGAGTAGAGCCCATAGGTAAGCTTATTGGCGGACCTTGCCGAGTGATGCCCGACGAGGGTGGCTGTGAAGTGCTCAGGAACCCCTGTGCGCTCGCACTGGGTGATGAACCACTTACGGGTAGAGTGGAACACGGTGCCGCTGAGCTCTGGGTGGAGGCGGCGCAGGTAGCCATACCGCTTCACCACTTTATCGACAGTGAGATACGGGAACAGCCTACCAGCCCTCGGCAGAGCAGTATCCAACAGTTGCTCAAGGATACCATGTAGCGGCACCTCCCGCTCAGCTGCCTTGGATTTCAGCAAGCGTACCGCATTGGGTCTGATGCTGACAAACCGCCCCAAGTTCCCCTTTGCTGTGATGTCCTCCGCCATCAGTCCACAAATCTCCCCAGAGCGCATGCCTGTTAGCAAGCCGAACAAGAGTGCACTGTGCAGCACCCTGTCTTTGGCACTGAGCAATATGCACACCTGTGCATCACTCAACATGCCATGAGGGTGGACATCAGGCCTGTCTTTGACCCTTAGCCCCTCCCAAGGATTTGCCTCCAGCTCCCCCTCACCAACACACCAGTCAAGGAACTGGGACATCTGCTTGAGGATACGGGCTTGTGTTTGTGGAGTGAGGGTGATGCCCTCCTGCGCTCTGGAGATGGCAGCGAGCTCAGACAGGCCAGCTTCTTTCCCTTCCCTATATTTACGCACATTGGGAGAGAGCTGGTTGATATACCCCAGGACCTCCTTTCCATGGCTCAGGGAGAGGTCACCAACAGGGTGCTTCCCCAAGTGGGAGGTTAGCAGTGACAGCGCAAAGCGCACCGACTTGTAGCTGCCAGGACGAAGCCGCTCAGCTGTCTCCGCAAGGTAGGCTTGGGCAAGGTCCGCTACCAACCGCTCACCCACAAGACGAGCACGCTGATATCGAGGGCGACCCACAGCCAGTCGAGGACCTTGGGGAGCAGTGGGAGTATCGGTGTGAGGGGTAGCAAGGGCATGGGCCTGAGCCTCCTTAATGATTGTTGTGAAGGTTTGGTTCAGCTCAGCCACACGCAACTTGGCCTCACGGGCATCCCCCGTCTTGAGGGATTGCTTGAGGGCTGTGCCCAAGAGGGGTTGCAGTGCCTTGGGGTAGGTCCTGCGGTAAACCCAAGTGTTGTGGGTTTTGTAGGCGTACTTAATCTGGGGGGACATGACGTCTCCTTTCTAGGGCAATTGCCCTGGTTTGGGTGATGGGTTGGGTTTTTGTGAGCAGCGCCAAGGAGAGGCAGGGACTAAGCCCTTCCCTGACATGCTCTTGGCTTAGGTTGGTCTCGACAAGACCTGCAGAACCAACGCAATGTCTGGTTCTCCGTATTCCCCAGCAAAGGGACCTGTGAGGGCAGTGCCTGTGATGCAGTCCTCGAAGACCTCCTGCACCAAGAACTGGTGAGCGGGGATGTCGTCAAAGCTAGCAAGCAACACGACACACCCAGGGGTGATGGGAAGGTTCGTCATCCTAGGTCCTCCGCAGAAGAAGGTCAGGCAGCAGCAACCCAAGTGTTAGGCTTAGCGGGACTGGAAAGGGGAAGGGCTGCAGGATGCTCGGCAAGCCAGCCAGGACCATAAGGGTCCCTGCGAGTACCTGTGGGACTGCCAGTGAGATGTCCCAGCGTTTGCGTAGCTGCCACTGCAGGACAAGCCGAAGCGCACCCCCTGCAAGAGCAAGGGCTGTGAAGGTCGTAAACATGATAGGTCTCCATGATGATTGTTATCATTATAGAGGCTCAAAAGTTCTCAGTTTTTGGGAGGAGTTGGGCTGGACCTCCAAGTACCCAACTAGCCAACTAGCCAACTAGCCGAGTACCCGGGTATCTAATTGGGCAAGTAGGCAACTAGGCTAGTAGGCAGCCCAAAATCTCGCCCTAGGCTATGAGGTCGCCTTCGATTGCTCTAAATGCTGATGGAAGGTGAGAGTATCCGCTTACGGGTCCCCTATATGAAGAGGGTTTAGAGGATCCCCTTAGGGTCCTTGTGTATTGATGTTGTTCTTATTGATTATCCACAACAACATACCTCCACGAGATACCCACTCTAGGATTATTCCAGGACTACCCTAAGCTCACATCTGGGGTGATACCTGTATGTTCCCTGAAGACCTGCTTCATGACTGCCCCAGCTTTGTCTGCGTTATCATCCCGAACAACAACAGCATCATGGAC
>Ga0206128_1004506_pt1 | contig 10822 bp, 7 predicted proteins | sample Helgoland_Spring_7_FD_148601 | JGI IMG/M metagenome (GOLD analysis project Ga0206128, IMG submission 148601) | Pelagic subsurface seawater microbial communities from Kabeltonne, Helgoland, North Sea - Helgoland_Spring_Bloom_20160426_1 | ecosystem: Environmental > Aquatic > Marine > Epipelagic ...
GGGTCTGGTTGCGGTAAGTCCACGCTGGGTAAAAGCATTGTTAGGCTAACACGGCCGACTGCAGGCTCGGTAATTTTCGATGGTAAGGACATCACCCATCTTTCCCAGAGTAAATTGCGCCCTCTTCGCAGCAACATGCAAATGGTGTTTCAGGATCCGGCAGAATCACTCAACTCAAGAATGTCTGTGGGGCAGATTATCGCCGAGCCGCTCGAGGTTCAGAAAATCGGGACCAAGGCAACGCGGCGAGACACCGTTGAGCAGCTGCTCGAGCGGGTTGGTATGCCCAAAAGTGCTGCCCAGAGGTTTTCCTTTGAGTTCTCAGGTGGTCAGCGCCAACGCATTGGCATTGCACGCGCTCTGGCACTGAATCCGGATATGATTGTGCTTGATGAGCCGGTCTCGGCTTTGGATGTCTCTGTCCAGAGCCAGGTGTTGAACCTGCTACTTGACCTGCAGAGCGAATACAACATGGCCTACCTCTTCATCGCCCATGATCTGGCGGTGGTGAAGCATATCTCAGACCGGGTGGCGGTGATGTATCTGGGCAAAATTGTCGAGCTTGCTGATGCGGATGCTATATACCAGAACCCCCGTCATGCCTACACCAAGGCCTTGATCTCAGCTATTCCCGAGCCTGATCCGATGATTGAGCGGCCCCGTGTTCATTTGGAAGGCGAGGTTCCTTCCCCGATTAATCCACCCGAGGGCAGTGCCTTTGGCCACCGGATCAATCATCCGCGCTATGAGGAGACCATTGGTATGGATCTCTCGATGGTGGAGATCGAAAAGGGACACTGGGTGGCTGCAGATCCCTGCTGCCTGAGTGAGGAGGATTTCAAGCAGGTTAGCTCTCTGTCCTAGAGAATTTCCTCAATAGGAATCTTGCCATTGGTGGCGACGATTGACCAAGCATCGGCATTGCCAGGAATCTCAGTCAGTTCGGTTTTACCGCCGGCGGCCTCCAGTAGGAGCTGACCAGCTGCGATGTCCCAGAGCGAAATACGGGACTCCACATAAGCGTCGAGCCTGCCGGTGGCCACATAGGCCATGCCAAGTGCCGCCGAGCCCATCATGCGCATCTTACGAGCCCTCAGTGAGGCTTTACGAAAACGTTCAAGGCCTGTGGTAAGGGCTTCCTCATCTTTGCCGCAGCCAACAAAAAGCGCGCATTCCTCCAGCTTGGTGCGTGGACTCACAGAAATCGGCTCGCCATTGAGTAATGCCGGGCTGCCTTTTTCGACCTCCCAGAGGTCGCCCATGCTGGGGTCAAAGATCGTTCCCAGAATCAGCTCGCCCTTATGGCGTAGTGCGATGGAAACGCAGTAGTGGGGAATGCCGTAGAAAAAATTCACCGTGCCATCAATGGGGTCGACAATCCATTGGTATTCACTGTCCTGGTTGCCGGCGAGACCTTCTTCTCCATAAATGGCGTGGTCAGGAAAAGCGCCTAATATCACTCGGGTAATCAAGTCTTGGCTCTCGCGGTCAAGGGCAAGCTTGATGTCATGGTGTTTGGCCTCGTCCACATCGAGAGGTTTTCCAAAGTGCTCCTTGAGGAATGCTCCAGCTTGGCAGGCGGCTTGTTTGGCTACGTCCAAATAATTCATGAGCGATCTTTTACAAGACTCAGAGGGAATTGCCACCATGAAAAACGCAGATTGGCAGACTTTTATTTAAACACCCTGTAATTAAATAGCAGGGGGTAATGGCGGTTCAAGGCCCCATTGTTGGGGGGTCTAACACAAGTATGAACTTAATGATTGTTAGTAATTCGATCTAAGGCTAACAGAATGATAATCTAACTTTTTAAATCGGTTGTAATGCATTTAATGATTCCTCGTAAGCCCTTTACTGAAAAAGGCTTTTCGCTGGTGGCTTTGATGATGCTTATGGTGCTTATGGTGGTTGTTTTACTGGGGGTGATATCTCTCTCAGATCTTGAGTCGAGGGGGTCGAAGCGAAATGTTCATGAGCTAGCGGCCCGAGCCAATGCTCGCATGGCTTTGATGATGGCGATGGGGGAGTTACAAAAGTATACGGGTCCGGATCAGCGGGTGACAGCGAAGGCGGCGATCCTTGAAGGTTCTGACCAAGAGCCTCCGCTAGCCAATAGAGAATGGCTAGGAGTCTGGAAGACGACTCACCGTTATCAGGGTCAAGATTGGCCTCTGATTGGCAAGGCTTCAGAGGATTTGGAGAGTAAACCGTATTCTATTCAAGGAGCTTATCAGGATCTAAGGCATTCTATTACCAGCTTGTCTGAAGGGCGCTGGAAGCGGGAGCACGTGGAAACATGGCTAGTGAGTAAACGTCATAGACTGATTGACCCGAGGGAGAGCTTGGATGAAGGCAGTGATGCTGTGGTGAGTTTGCTAGGTCGGGGAACCTTGGGTAAGGCCATGAGCGCAGAAGATTTTGATAAGAGTAAAGTGCTGGTTCAAAAGGTGAAGGTCGGTGGAGCGCATGAAAACGGGGCGTATGCCTGGTTTATCTCCGACAATAATCAGAAGGCGTGTATAGCCCCCAGTGCTGAGATTGAACATACAGAAGCAGCGCTTGAGGCGGCACCCGGCTCTGATCCTGCGTTGGTAGTGCGGGATGATGGAAAGGCTCCGTATCGGGACTTTATGAAGCATGCCCGTCCTCACAGGGGTAAATTGATAAGCTATGCCACAGTATCACTCAGCCAGGCACACAATCCAGCTTGGAAAGACACTCCGGCGCAAGATTATCACCATTTTACAACATATTCTCCAGGTCTTTTTACCAATACGTTGATGAGCGGATTGCGTCGTGACTTAACGCCATTATTGTTGGCGCATGATAATCGTAAAACAATAGATTTGTCATATGTTGGACAGGGGAAACCTGAGTTTTTTTCATCATCATATCCAATCATACCTGGGCCTGAGCATGGTGTGCTTGGGCCCTCTTTTGCAGCATTGAGAGATTGGGCGCAGCATAAGTACTCAGATTTGGAGTATGCGGAGACCGTTTTTGATCAAGAGGCAATGCGCATGCGTCCCTCGACTCACTGGCCTCATGGTATATCTGATGGTGCCTGTGCGGATGCTTCCAAATGGGCAGAGCATGCTCCTAAGATTCATCCTGTGATGACGGAATGTCGTTGGCATTATTATTTCTCACACCACAACAATCGTATTCGAACCCATATCATCCCTCGTGTTTGTTTGTGGAATCCATATAATAGGGCTTTAAAAACTACGGCCTTATCTGTGGTCATGCCCAACCCCTATTACGGCGTGAAGCATGGTATGCACTTCTTTCCAGAAAAGGAGTATGTCGAGCAAGAGCTGAAGTCTCAAAGTATCGAGGTCTTTGACCGTTGGGTTGAAAAGAGCGGCTATGCAGGAGGAGATGTTTATAAAATAAGAACGAATCCCTTTCCGCCGCGCCGGTATTTGGCCTTTACCTTAGATCCTGCTGTTTTGTCAGCGGGGCAGTGTCTGGTATTCTCACCTAAGGTGAGGGGAGGTCTCTCTTCTGGCGGCATTAAGATACAGCACTACAACCTAGACGCAGTGTCAGATAATGTATTGAGTCCGCATTCTATCCAAGGAGAGGACCACTTTTTCTATGATCATGATTCATCCGTTGCTTATGAGATACAGACTCCCCAATGGAGAAGTATCAAAGCACATCTTGGGCATATAGACTTTGGAAGAATTTTTGATTACCAGCCCGCACTTGATTTACAAACTGATGGCAAAGTGGAAAATTTTCCGTTTATGCTTAAGGTCGGACAGGCGGCTTCGCTTGAGGATCTTTACAGTAGCTTCAAGCACCCGACCATACAGCTGGTCAATAATGGAGCCGGAGGAGCTAAGTCGACTAAAACATTTCATCGCAATGGGCTATACTGGGGATCAGCAAACCAAAAGGATTTGAGTTTTGGCCATTTGCAAACATTTGATGAGGCACCTGTAAAAAATGCCCCCCATACCCACCAAGTGGGAGCCAAGTTATTGTGGCTGGATGAAACGGTGGGTGAGGGAGATCCATCTAATCGATCGCCCCATCGTCATGGAACATCAACGACTGCACGGTGGCGAGAAGAGCACATGGTGTATAACGTCTGCCCCATAGCGAATTGGAATGTAAGAGCTCAACTGGTCAGCCGGTCGCCCGCGAGTCAATGTGCCAACAAGTGGTATATGAACAGCACGGGGCCATGGCTGCTTCAGTTTGTGCCTCAGCGCCCTATGGATGTTCACGACATGCCGGCGCCATCCATCAATGGCTTTGTTAAAAACCCCTTTGGTTTGGCTGTTGATTTTTCTTTTTTCCCCAATGTGGTGCTGTTTGATTTGCCTTCTGAAGATTATGGCGTGATCTCGGTAGCGAGCTTGCGCCATGCTATGCTAAGCCCCTATTCGTGGAGCCCCAGTTACTTGGTAGGTCACTCATTGAGAGATATGCATGCTCCGGCAGATTCCACGGCCTATGCTGTTGCCACTTCACTTGAGCCTAATGGCAACGGTGCTAGTCGTTGGGATTATCTTATTGGTAAAGCAGCAGGAAGAGAAGGGGGTAAGGCAGCAGGTCATGGTGCGCGCTGTATCATATCAGATTCTCAAGGCTTGCTGCAAATAGGCAATCAATCGGCACTCAGAGAGGCGGGTGACTTGCAGCACAGTTCAGCAGATGAAGTACTGGCTTATGACATTGCCTATGAAGTGAACCATAATTTATGGGACGGGTATTTTTTCTCCAGTATTCCTCTCGATGAGGCGGGAGAACGATTTGTATGGAATCCTGATAAAGGTGAGTATTTATGGAATAGGCGCTATCAATTTAATGAAGATGGTGAGCAGCCCAAGGATGCGGTCAGAAGCATGCTTGTGAGTGATGAAGGCGTGAATTGGGCATTTTGGAGAAGTGCGGAATATTTTAAAAACCGCTCTGCGTTCAATGTGAACTCAACATCAGTAGAAGCGTGGACAGCCTTTTTGTCGGGCACCCTTGGCATCAGTCGCCCTCTGCGATCAGGGGTAGCAAGTGCTAGCATGGTATCGTTTGCGAGATGCCAGCAACCGAAGGGTTTGGCTGACACGGATGCTGCCGCGCCAGATCAGCCCGGTGGGTGGATGGGAGCGCGTCAACTCACTGCTGATGAGGTGAGAATGTTAGCGGTCAAAATCGTCCATGAAGTTAAAAAAAGAGGCCCCTTTGTCTCTATTGCTGATTTTGTGAATCGCAGACTGGTATCGGATCAGGATCAAACATCGTGCATGGGGACTATTGATGCCGCGATACAAAGCTGTGGATTGAACAAAAACTTTGAGCGGCTGGCTACGCAATTATCAACTTCGGTGAATGTTGAGGCATCTTCCGATGCACCAGATAATAATATGCAGGTCTTCAAGGAAGGATATCGTTATCGATACGATGATAAGTGGAATACGGTTCAGCCCACAAGTAAGGCTTGGGGCGTTCCTGGATTTTTGACACAGGGGGATATTCTTCATCCTCTAGCTCCCTTCATGGCGGCAAGAGGGGATACATTCACGATACGCGCATACGGCGAATCCTCCGCTGGAGGAATTATTCAAGCACGTGCATGGCTTGAGGCAACGGTTGAGCGTACCCCTTATTATGTTGATCACAAGTCATCGGAGGTGAGTCAAGCAAGTGGCAATGGACCACTAGATTGTTTGACTTCGATCAATCCGGCCACGGGAACTTATGGAAGGGGCCAGCTTAGTGCGGTAAACGAAAAGTGGGGTAGGAAATACGAACTAAAAAGCTTTCGATGGTTACAACGAGAAGAAATATAAATGACGATCATCAAGACAGGATGTGGTCATGTGCAAGCATGATGAGGGTAAACTTGGCAATCAACGGGGCGGCGGCCTGTTATCGAATGCTTGGCAGGAAGATGCTGGTGACACTTTTTATGACAATCATTGCTGTCACCTGTCATCAATCAAGAGGGGAGGAGCAAGAGCTTAGTCTGCAAACGAAGATCATGATAGTCGCCTTAGGTCCCGTGCCACCTAGAAGATATAGTGCAGGAAAAAATCGTGGCGACGCGGCGATGCTGTTGCCTCAAGTAGGTGAAGTGCCGCCAAGTAAGCTCTATTACAAGGGGTTGGTTGATAACGCAAAAAATTCAAAAGCCGAGGAAACGTGGAGGCCATTCCAGATTGCGTTTAATAATACGACAGTGATGCGATCGATCAAAGCGGGAGGGGAGTTCGTGCTTTATAGAAAGGTAACCGATGGCTATGAGCCCTATGTAACGGTGCCTGCTGGAGAAGTTGGTATGCGTAGAGTGGTATTCCTATCTCCATCGTCGTTGTTGAAAAATGAAAATAGGCCATGGATGGATAGGCCTCAGGTCACGGTTATTTCGCCAGACGCAGGACGCTTAAAAGATAAGCATTTTGTCATCAAGAATCTCTCTCGAATGACTGTTCTGCACGCATTTGGTGATACAGTAGCAAACGTTGATCCAGGTCAGCTGATTGGATATCGGCGTAACCGGCAAGGCGTGTTGTATCATCTGGCAGCGAGATATGGGAAGCAACGAAAGATCATTTATAATATGGCAGTTAAGCTTGGCAAAGGAAGTGGCATCCACCTCTACACTCTTTACGATGCGATGCCTGATACTAATGCGGGGCGCTCTGTTGGTGTTTTTAGAATGGTATTACCAACTGCTGATTGGTAGGGGGACAAAAAAACCCCGACTGCCGTGAGGAAGTCGGGGTTGATGTATGAATTGTAATTGAAGATTACTTGCGCTTCTTAGCAGCTTTCCTCTTGGCTGGCTTCTTAGCGGCCTTTTTCTTGGCTACCTTCTTCTTGGCTGGCTTCTTAGCGGCCTTTTTCTTGGCTGCCTTCTTCTTAGCTGGCTTCTTAGCGGCCTTTTTCTTGGCTACCTTCTTCTTAGCTGGCTTTTTAGCGGCCTTTTTCTTGGCTACCTTCTTCTTAGCTGGCTTCTTGGCGGCTTTTTTCTTGGCTACCTTCTTCTTAGCTGGCTTTTTAGCGGCCTTTTTCTTGGCTGCCTTCTTCTTAGCTGGCTTTCTAGCGGCCTTTTTCTTGGCTGCTTTTTTAGCTGGCTTCTTAGCTACCTTTTTCTTGGTTGCTTTTTTAGCGGGCTTCTTAGCTACTTTTTTAGCTGGCTTCTTAGCTGGCTTCTTAGCTGCTTTTTTGGCTGGCTTCTTAGCGGGCTTCTTAGCTACACGTTTTGCTGCGGCTTTTTTGGCCTTGCGCGGTGCGGCTTTCTTCTTAGCGGTCTTTTTTTTGGCTGCCATAGTGGTATTGTATTATACTGTTTGTTAGGGTAGTTGGAATCCGAAGGTCTGCTGTTTAGGGCATGTTAGTTTTTGCGGATGTTTGTTGTTAGATTGTTTTATTTAATCAGAGATAACTTTTAAAAGTTAACTGCATCGTAAACGTAAACTCTCTTTATAGATGACAATGCTCTAACAGGTTGGTTTGGTCAAGGAGGGAATTAAACTTTTGCAAAGTATTTTTTAAAATGATGTCGCGTGTTTTGATCTGTTACGAACCTTTTTTGACATTACTGTTAGGTCGTTTGAATGTTGGAGATAGATTTTCTAGTGCGATCCAAAATTCTTTGTCAGCCGGATGGCCGTTAAATAAAATTTTTCCTTCCGGTGATATAATGACCATGGTGGGGATATCTCTTACTCGTAATAGGCTGCTGAGTAATTTCTTGTTAGATTCAATGAGCCATGCGCATCGAGCTTGTGAGGCATCCTCTTTGCGGATGATCTCTGCGTCTTGAATCATGTCCGGGTATTGGCCTGTTAAGATAGCTAAAACGGGAATGTTGTTTTGATGGCATGTCTGGGTTGTGATGACGAAATCAGGTAGGTTGACCTGTATCTCTTGGCTCATGGGGTTCCAGAAGTAGAGGATGATGGCTTTTCTGCCCTCCATATGCTGAGCTAGGGTGGCTAATTGGCCGTCTATTTGAGATTTCAGTGATTGAGTGAGAGTGAGTTTGATTGACTGCATAGCTTCCTCTAGCTGGAGCCTTTCTATGTGTGGACCGAAGGCCTGTGCTTGCCGGGGGCTTAGCCAAAATGCTTCGGTAATATGTTTTTTGAAGTCTACCTTGTTGTTTTTTTCGAGTGCTGCCAGTGCCTGGCCATAGTGAATGATTGCTAGCCAGTCATCCTTGAGTGCGAATACCTCTGAGTGATTAGGGTCAAAGCTGTCACGTTTCTCGTTGAGCTCTGGTGCCATGGCGGCAATGGCGGCGTTGTCGCCAAGATCAATGAGGTTGAGAAAACGTGCCTCGAGTAAAACTTGGGGATGGACGTCTGCTTGTTTAGCCTGTTTGAGGGCTGTTGCAAATTCGTCTTGTCCTAAGGTGGCGAAAAGTTTTTCCAACGCAGCCTCTCTGTCCTTGCTTGCTTGTGTGTCAGTTGAGCTATCAATTTCGAGGGGGGCTGGATTTTCAAGTGCGATCACATAGGTTCCTAATATGAGGCAGAGCAATAAAGATTTCATAACGCAAATTTTGAAGTGCTTGATGCTAAAATACCAACACTAAAAAAGCGGACGACCTGTTACAGGATCGTCCGCTGAATAAATCAGATGATGATAGCTTCGAGCGCAGCGTTAGTTGCTGGGGATGTTTAATTGTTGCCCAATTCGAATCGTTGTACTGCTAAGTCCGTTGGCGGACTGGATGGCCTCGACGCTGGTGCCGTTTTTGCGGGCGATACCCCAGAGGCTGTCGCCTGATACTACAGTGTAGGTGGTGCTAGCGATTGGCGCGTGCGGGCTATCGAGTGTGTTGGAAGGAACTAAGCTAGGAGCTGCTGCAGGAGCAGTAGGGCTACCAGCCTGATTAATAGCGGGGAGGGTTTGGTATGGGTTGTTCTCTGGAGATGTTGGCGCCGTTGGAGCTTGCGGGTAGCTGCCTAGCTCGCCACCAGCGCGAGGAACTCCGTATGGATTGGCTGCGCCAGATGGCCCTGGATTGTTGCTCTTCCAATTACTGTATCCAGAGCCCGTGGAGCAGGAAATAAACAGAAGAGGGGTAAGGCAAGTTGTGATAAGCAGTAGAGTAGCTGTTTTCATAATGGAATAGTATGGTATGTCAGGTTGAGATGATCATTAATTTTCACCCTCTCTTTCATTAACACGTGGATGAGTTTTGTAAAATGAGGATATTATAAAAACGCCGAGAAGTCAGGTAGGCTTTCATCTGATCTGAAAAACCTCATGAGCCTTCAGATAGAGCATAGGTCTAGGTAGATATTTCTCTATAAAGCTGTTCCAATACCGTAAAATTCATTCACGGTGGCCTCGGTGTGGGCGGCAAGATCTGCAAGGCTTTCGCCTCTGGCTTTAGCAATGGCTTCCGCTGTGAAGTAAGTGAATGCCGGTTCATTACGTTGGCCCCGATGCGGAACGGGAGCAAGATAGGGTGAGTCAGTCTCAAGCATGAAGGAGCCCGCAGGGCATTTGGCGGCGGTTTCAATGACAGTCGCTGCGTTTTTAAAGGTGGCGATGCCGGTAAAAGAGATGAGTCCTCCTAAGTCGAGTATCGGCTGGGCAGCTTCCAGGCTGAAGGGGAAGCAGTGAAATACTGCGCGAACTTGTGGGGCATACTGGCGATAGATGCTGATAGCATCGTGGAGTGAGGCTTCGCCGGAGCGGTCACGGGTATGAATGACGATATTTTTACCAAGTTCAGCAGCTAGCTCAAAGTGCTGTTCAAGAAACTCTTGTTGCCTACTGTGATATTGATCACTCGTCCATCCTTCTGGTGCAGGGTGGTAGTAGTCGAGGCCTGTTTCACCAATAGCAACACAGCGCGGGTGACTGGCATGAATTTTCAGCTCGTTGATGTAATGATCGTCTGTTTCGTGAACATCACATGGGTGAATGCCCATGCAGGCATAAACCTCTGGGTATTGCTCAGCAATCGATATGTTCTGAGGGCAGTCATCCAAGCATGTGGCTAAGGTGACCATACGTTGCACGCCGCGCTGCCGTGCTCGAGTAATTATATCGCTGAGCTCGTCAGAGGTGAATTTTTGCGAAGCCAGGTGGCAGTGTGAGTCAGTCAGAGTCATCGGTGATGACTGATTAAAATCTGACTTCGAACCAGAGGCCAGCGAAAGCTTGGTCATCACCAGCATCACTACTGTCTAAGAGCAGAGAGCCACCCAGATAGGGGGTGATGGATACCGTGTCAGATAGATGGTGAGTTAGTGATAGCCGACCATAGGCGTCGTTGATGCCGTCACGACCATAGTAATCATCGACATAGCTGATGCCTGTGTTGAGTGCTACGAAGGTTTTTTCAGAGATGGCTTTGGACCATTGTGTCTCAGCATTTCCATACCAAGCTTCTGCGCCGAAATCGTAATAAGCTCCGGCAGTAGCGCTGAAATCATCGTTAAATTGCCAGGTGGCAAAGGTACCGACATCGACACCATCCTTAAAAACAGAGCTGAGCGGAGAGCTAGAGTTGCCGAAATGACGGTAACTAGCGCTGAGGCCAATGGTGAGTTGGTCGCTTTGTTTGAATCGCAAGTGGGAGAAAAAGGCCGACTCATCAAAATCACCCTTGCCGTTTTCTGTAGCATACCATGATCCAAGATTGAGTGAGGTGCGATTACTAAGCGCGATCTCAGTCTCTACCTGAAAGTCGATGGTGCTTTCTGCTAGCTCAAAGCCCCGGTAAACATATCCGCTGCGGTATCCTGCGACGGCTTCCACACCAAGCTGGATTTCTTTACTGACATCAGCGGGGAGGTGGCAGGGCAGGAAGAAGGTGAGAATGGTGAGCGGAAATAGAGATTTC
>Ga0206128_1004508_pt1 | contig 10822 bp, 10 predicted proteins | sample Helgoland_Spring_7_FD_148601 | JGI IMG/M metagenome (GOLD analysis project Ga0206128, IMG submission 148601) | Pelagic subsurface seawater microbial communities from Kabeltonne, Helgoland, North Sea - Helgoland_Spring_Bloom_20160426_1 | ecosystem: Environmental > Aquatic > Marine > Epipelagic ...
AAAAAAAAGCAATCTCATTTTATAGTAAGTATGTAAAAGGTGAATTGCATGGCACGAATGCCCGAACGGCTGAGATGTGTAAATTAGTGGAAAATTCTTCTCGAGATGTTCAAATAGCATTTGCGAATGAACTCTCATTAATATGCGATAAAGCAGATATTAATGTATGGGAATTAATTAATCTAGCAAATAAACATCCAAGAGTAAATATCTTACAACCAGGTTGTGGAGTTGGAGGACATTGTATTGCTGTGGATCCTTATTTCATAGTTTCTGATTATCCAATGGAATCAAAAATTATTGGTACAGCAAGAGAAGTAAATAATTATAAATCTTTTTGGTGTGCTGAAAAAATTCAAAATGAGAAACTTCAATTTGAATTAAAATACGGTAGAAAACCTAAAACTGCATTGATGGGATTAGCTTTTAAACCAAATATTGACGATTTACGAGAATCCCCAGCCAAGTATATTGTTCAAAAAGTTTTACAGAATTCAAATAATGAAGAACATTTTATTGTAGAGCCCAATATAGAATCTCACTCAGTTTATAAATTAACTGAATATCAAGATGCAATTAATAAAGCAGACATTATTGTTTATCTAGTTGCACATAATGAATTCAAAAGTCAAATTCAACATAAAGATAAGATCATATTAAACTTTTGTGGATTAAAATTAAAGATTTCTAAAAAAAATGACAATGAAAAAAAAATATAAAATTTCAATTATTGGTTTGGGTTATGTAGGCCTTCCACTAGCAGTTGAATTTTCAAAAAAATTTAAAACAATAGGATTCGATATAAATTCAGAAAGAATATCTCAATTAAAAGAATTTACTGATAATACACTTGAGGTTTCTGAGAACTTACTACAATCAGTATCTATTAATGATATTAAAGAATTTGATTTTTCTGAAAAAGGTTTTTATCCAACTGATAATTTAAGTTACATAGAAGATTCTAACATTTATATCATCACAGTTCCTACTCCAATAGATAAAAATAAAAGACCAATATTAGATCCACTAATTAAGGCCTCAAAAATGATAGGGTCTATTCTAAGTCCAGGTGATATTGTCGTTTATGAAAGTACTGTTTATCCGGGAGTAACTGAAGAAGTTTGTGCTCCAATATTAGAAACTAATAGTGGACTTAAACTCAATAAAGATTTTTTTATAGGTTATTCACCTGAAAGGATTAATCCGGGAGATAAAAAATATACAATTAGTAAAATTTTAAAAATAACATCAGGATCAACTTTAAGTTCCGCAAAAGAAATTAATGAGTTATATAAAAAAATTATTGTAGCAGGTACTTATTTAGCTCCAACTATAAAAGTGGCGGAAGCTGCGAAAGTAATCGAAAACTCCCAAAGAGATATTAATATTGCTTTTGTGAACGAATTAGCAAAAATATTCAATTTATTAGATATTGATACTAGTGAGGTATTAAAGGCAGCTTCGACCAAATGGAATTTTTTAAATTTTAAGCCAGGTTTAGTTGGAGGCCATTGTATTGGTGTAGATCCTTATTATTTAGCTCAAAAAGCCCAAGAAGTAGGTTATCACCCTGAAATAATTTTAGCTGGCAGAAGATTAAATGATTCAATGGGAACATATGTATCTACACAAGTTATAAAATTAATGATTAATAAAAATATACCGATTAGAAATTCAAATATCTTGGTTCTTGGAATCACATTTAAAGAAAATTGTCCTGATACAAGAAATACTAAAGCAATTGATATTGTTAATGAATTACAAGATTATAATTCAAATATTACTATTTATGATCCTTGGGCAAGTATAGATGAAGTGAAAAATGAATATAATCTTCAAATCACTAATGACCTTCCAAGACTTACTTATGATGTAATTCTTCTAGCAGTAGCCCACGATGAATACCTAGATTTAAATATTGATTTACTCAGAAATAAAAATTCTATTGTTTATGATGTTAAAGGAGTATTAGGAGAAAAAGCAGATTTTAAATTATAAAATATGATTATAAATAAAAACTTAAAAAATAAAAAAATACTTGTTACAGGCGGCGCAGGTTTTATTGGATCAAATCTTTGTGATTATTTAGTTAAAATTGGTGCAGAGGTTAGATGTTTAGATAATTTTTCAACTGGACATCTGCACAATATTCAGAGTTTATTAAAAATTAAAAATTTCACTTTAATTGAAGGAGATATTAGAGATATAAAAATTTGTCAATTAGCTTGTAAAGGAGTTGATTATGTTCTTCATCAAGCAGCGTTGGGTTCTGTGCCTAGATCAATTGCTGATCCTATTACATCAAATGAAGTAAACGTTTCGGGTTTTTTAAATATGTTAGTTTCTGCAAAAGATCAAGGAGTAAAACGATTTATTTATGCCGCGAGTAGTTCTACTTATGGTGATTCTGAAGCTCTGCCCAAAATTGAAGAGCAAATTGGAAAACCACTATCCCCATATGCAATTACTAAATATGTGAATGAATTGTATGCAGATAATTTTAAGAGAATTTTTGATCTTGATACTATAGGTCTAAGATACTTTAACGTTTACGGAAGACAACAAGACCCAAATGGTGCTTACGCTGCAGTTATTCCGTTATTTGTAAAAAAACTTATTAATCATGAATCTCCTGTAATTAATGGAGATGGTTCTTATTCTCGTGATTTCACATATATAGATAACGTAATACAAATGAATGTTTTAGCAATGTCTACGGAAGATGAGTCTGCTTTAAATCAAATTTATAATACAGCGGTCGGAGATAGAACTACCTTAACTGAATTAGTTAATTTTTTAAAAAATATATTATCTGATTTTGACTCAAAAATTAAAGATGTTGAGATTATTCATGGTCCAAATCGAAATGGAGATATTCCTCACTCACTAGCATCTATAGAAAAAGCAAAAAAACTATTAAAATACGAGCCCACTCACAATATAAAAGAAGGGCTTAAGGAATCTATTAATTGGTATTTTAAAAACCTAAAATAGAATGAATTTTTTTAAAATACCATTACTAAAAGATTTTTTTTCTTATGGTCTTGTTGGTGTTCTCGGAAAAGCAATAAATATTTTTGTAATTCCTTTATATGTTAAATATCTATCTGTTGAAGAATTTGGTGTTCTTGAAATATTTGTAACAGCTATTGCTATATTTACATTAATTTCTACATTTCAATTAGATAGTGCTTTTTTACGTTTTTACTCACAATTAAAAAATAAAGAAGACATAGATATTTATTTTAGTACTGGTTTAAATAGTATTTTTCTTTTATTATTTCCGTTTTGCTTTATTACTTATTTCATTATGAAGTCATTTTTTATTGGAATTAATAATGATGTTCTGTATGCAATAATAATTTTAATTCCAGTTAAGTCACTTTTTTCTTATATAGCATGTATTTTTAGAGTGACTTTTAATAGGAGTTTATTTATTAAAATAAATTTAATTAATATCATTGGAATTCCAATTTTATCAGTGGTATTATTATCATTAAATAATGGTATTAATGGTATAATTTTATCAACTATTATTTTAAATATAATATCATTAATAGCAATTATAATTATTACACAAAAGCATTATACCTTTCAAATTAATAATAAAATTATTAAGAGATTTTTCATCTACAGTCTACCTCTAATTCCAGCAAGTATTTCGGTTACCTTGCAACAAAATCTATCAAAATTTTTTATTACAGCATTTTTATCTTTAACAATTTTAGGTTATTATTCTTTTGCTTTAAAAGTTTTTATCCCTTTTGCTTTAATTATTCAAAGCTTGAAAATGGCATGGTACCCAAGAGCATTTAAAATATTTGATTCAGAATCTAAATCAAAAACAGAATTTTTGAAAATTGAAAAATACTATGTTATTCTAGTAATTTTAGTATTTCTATTTTTAATAAGTATTTCAGAGTATATCATTAATTATTTTGGTGCAGGCAAGATGGATTCCTCAGAAGATTTTGTCGTTCTCATTGGAACATTTCTTTTTATTCGTGCACTCTCCTACTTTTATATAGCCAGTTTAAATATTATTAAAAAAACTAATTTAATTTTTCAAATTAACTTATTATCAGTAGTATTTTTAATTATTAATCTTTCATTACTTTACTACTTTAAAAAGATAAGTATCGTTAATACAATATTTTGTGAAATAGTAGTAGAATTTATTAGATTACTATTAATTTGTTTATTCTCTAATAAGTATTTTAATGGTTATTTTAAATACAGAGTGTTTATTCTATTCCCATTACTAATTATTTTAAATTTATGGGCTTTAAATATAATATGATTATCAATGATTAAGGATAAAAAAACTATTAGAATTTTGAAAAATATTACACTACAACTAACTTATCTCCAAAATAATCAAGAATTATCTATGGTTAATGAAAATCAGTGGCTTGACAATAATTTTTTTAAACTATTTTAATATGATTTATTTTACAGGTGATTTGTTTTTAGGACTTAACAATTTTGTAGATTTAAAGGAAGAGCTTTTAGACTTTTTAGACAAAAAAAATAACAAAATAATTATTAATCTTGAGAGTGTTGTTTTGGAAAATAGTTTACCTACAGTAAGGCCAGATAAATCATCCATTTTATATACTGATAGAAAATCATTTTTATATTTCGCAAATCAATTTAAAAAAGCTGAATTGTTTTTTAATATGGGGAATAATCATCTTCACGATTTTGGTTCTAGTGGTATTTTAGAAACTATAAAATTTTTTAACCAAAATAATATGAATTATTTTGGTTTTAAATCTAAAGAAATGGACATCAGTCACATAATAATATCTGATCAAGGTTTTAGAGTTAAATTAGAAGCTAATTCTACTGATTTAATGGAGGTAATGTCTTCTACAATTATAACTGAAGATTTTTATATTTCGGATTATAATCTTTATGATTACGAATCACCAATTAAAAATAATTTTGATATAAATGTACTATTACCTCATTGGGGTAAAGAATATATATTTTATCCAAAAAGTGAAATATTAGATTTATCTATTAAATGGATCAAACACAATGTTGATTATGTTATAGGGAATCATCCTCATGTGATTCAGGGCTCAATTTATAATTCTGTTTTTTTTAGTCTTGGAAACTTTTACTTTAAAAATTTCAGAAAAAAGAACAGGCTCTGGCATATCTGGTCAAAAAAAAGTAGGGAAAGTATTCTTGTTGGTTTAGATGTTAAGAATAAAAAAACATCTGTGATAGGATTAATTTATAATAATTCTAAAATAAAAATTCATAAAAATTCATTTGATTATTATAATTCTTTAAGTAATGTATTATCAGATTTAATAAATAACAAGAAACTCTACTACTCATTTTTTGAAAATGAATATTATAAATTTCTTAAACTTAACAAAAGTGTATTAGTTAAACTTAAATTATATAGTAATATAATTTTAATTAAAATTTATGAAAAACTATTTAAAAAAGATTATTACTAATATAAAAAATCAATTAAAATATGATAGATAATAATCTTTTATTTTTCGGACATACTGTTAAATCAAAAAATAATTTAAATCTATTTCCTTCTTCATCTTTTATATACAAAGATAAAATTTCAATCAATAAAGAAATTGCTAATTGTAAAATTCTTTGGGAGAAAATAATTGAAGAAAAATTAGCTAAAGTTAAAGGAAGAGTTGTAGTTCCTTTGAGTGGAGGATTAGATAGTAGATTGATTTTAGCAGGTTTATTGAATCATATTTCTGCCAAAGAAATTGCAACTTATACTTTCGGCCCTGAGAAATCACTTGACTTTAAGATTGGTAATTTAATTGCTAAAAAAATAGGTACAAATCATCATGCCCATGCCATAAAAATCGGAGACTATAGTATTGAAAATGAAATTAAATGGGCGTCCATTTTAAAAAAACAAATTTCATTATTTTATCACCCTCCTTTAGAAATTGTAGATGAATTTAAAAATGATAATCTCTGGGTAGGCTTTATGGGAGATCCATTAGCTGGTTCTCATTATCAACCTAATATTAACACAACAGATGAAGCAATTAATTTATTTTCATCTAAATATGGTTTGTTAAATACAGATAAAACATCTAAATATGGAATAGATATAAACTCAATTAAAAAAGCTATAAGAGATAGTACCGATTTTAGTCAAAATATTAGTCATTTTGAAAATCTAGATTTTTCAATCAGACAAAGTCAATTTATTAAGCCACATATTGTATACTCAGAAGATAGTACTCTACCGTTTACTGACCAACGTTGGGTAAATAAAATGTTGGCATTGCCAAGTGATCTTAGGATAAATGAGAAATTTTATAGGGAATTTATGGTTACTTCTTACAAAGAAATTTTTTCTTATCCTTGTAAAAACAATCACGGATATAGTATTGCAAGTAAAAATTCCATATTTCAGAGAGTTAAAAATAAATTCACAAAAAATAAACTATTATATTCAAATTATATAAACTTTGACAAGTTGTTGAAAGAGAATAATTCTTTATCAAACTTTGTTAAAGAATTAGTGTTTCAGCAAAATTATATTGAACCAAACATTTTGTGGAAAGATTTTATGAATAATGAATTAAAATATGAATTCATATTAAATCTAGCATCCATACAAATCAATACTAAGCTAAATTATAAATAATGCAAAAACTTTATTATATATCTTCTTCCACCTTTCCTTCTAATGCTGCTAATAGTGTTCAGGTTATAAAAATGTGCGAAGAGTTTTCAAAAAAATATAGAGTAACCCTTTATGGAAAATATAATACTGAATCAAAATGTAATGTTGATGAAATTTTCGAAATATATGGATGTAAAAAAGTGTTTGATTTTGATTTATTAAGCACTAATAGAAATTTAGTCTACTCAATAATTATTTTTTTTAAATTAATCTTTAAGACCAATTCTATATTTTATTCTAGGAATTACTTTGTAAGTGCATTACTCAAGTTAGCTTTTAAAAAGAATGTATTTTTTGAAGTTCATACAGACCCCATACATTCTCCATTCTATAATACTTTTCTGAAGTTTGTAGTAAAATATTTTGGATTAAAATTAATTGCAATTAGCGAATCTTTAAAATTAATTTGTTCTAAATATTATGATATTCCGAAAGATCGAATTTTCGTTTCTCATGATGCAGCAGATGCTCGTAAATTTAAAATGGATATTAATCCTATTAAATCTAATAAGAAAATTAATGTAGGATACATTGGAAGTATTTATCCAGGAAGGGGAGTCGAAATAATTTGTGAGTTAGCTTTGTTAAATCCATTAATCAATTTCAATATTATTGGTGGAAATAATGATTTAACTAACAAATTAAAAAATAAATATAACTGTAATAATTTAAATTTCACAGGGCATATACCATATTCAAATATTCAATGCTATTTTAAAGATCAACATATATTACTGGGGCCATACCAAAATAATCTTAGTATTTCTGGAGGAGCTATTAATACTGTTAATTATATGTCACCTCTTAAATTATTTGAATATATGGCAAGCAAAAGAGCTATAATTATTTCTGATTTACCAGCTTTAAGAGAAGTCATTGATGAAAAATCAGCTATACTTGTTTCTGCTGATAACATAGAAGATTGGGATAGAGAACTTAAATCTCTTATTAATGACGAGATTAGATATATTAAATTAATTGAAAACTCATATAAAGTTTTTTTAAATAATTATACAATTAAAATTAGAGTAAAAAACATAAACAACTTTATTAATGGGTAATCTAATAAGAAAAACTTTAACAACTTTCCTATTCATAGTTTTGTTGTTAGATATTGTTTTTCCTTCAAATATTTTAGTTTTTTCAACCCTATCATTAACAATTCTTAGTTATATAGATTTGAAACCTAAACAACTCAAAATTAATTATCAGCTATATTTTTTAATATTTTTATTTTTATTTTTCACTGTAAGTTTATTTCAATTTTACTCTATTAACGATGATAATTTCTCTTTAGATGTTTTTAATGCATCTAATTTCAATTTATTTTTATCTCTTCTAACCTTTATTTTTCTACCTTTTCTTTATAGGAGAAATAAAATCATTTTTGAAACATCTATTGATAACAGTTTAAAAATAATTACAGGCTTTTTTTTTATTCAACTTTTAGTTTACTACACAACTGGAAATTATATTGAGATTTTAGAATACCTTAGAGGTGAAGCTTCAAGACATACAACATATTCTTCTTTGAAGATTGCTCTGGAGGCTACAGGATATAATTTTATTAGACCAACTAGCGTTTTTAATGAACCTGGTACTTATTCTTCTGTTACCTCTGTTTTGTTTATTCTAAGTTGGCTTAAGCATAAGAAATTATTAAGAATTCATATTTTATTTTTAAGTTCTCTATTTATCTCATTGTCCGGTTTTGGTATTGTTTTAGGGCTTATATTTTGTGCCGTAATCTATTTTGAAAAAATGGACAGATCGTTTTTATTTAGCTTTAATAACTTAATTATTGTTATTCCCATTTTAATTTTGTTAATCATCTTTAGTAACTATTACTATGAGATTAGGTTTTTAAACGATTTATCGGAAGGTCAAGGTGGATTATCAATTAGAGCTAACTCTTTTGAAGTTTTTAAAAATTATATTGTAGATAATATTTATTTCGGTTTATCTTCAGGGTTTAATAAAATTGATATTTTTGCAATTGAAGACACTTCATTATTATTTAGCATAGTTTTTTATTTTGGAGCTTATTCAATCATTCTAATTTTTACAATTTTTAAATTTTTAAATTTTAAAAATAAACTTATAATTTTACTGTTTACAATAAGTCTATCAAAGATTCCATTCGATGGCTTTGCAATTTGGTTTTTTATAGTTTCATTGCCTCTTATTCATTTTGGTTATTCAAATAAAACAATATATGAAAACTAAAGTAATATGTTTCATTGATTCTTTAAATGGTGGTGGAGCACAAAAGCAGATTATATTACTAGCTAATGGCTTATCAGAAAAGTATGATGTTTCAATTCTTTACTATCATAATTTAAACTTTTTAAAAGATAATATTGATAAAAAAGTTTCTATTAAGAAAATATTTTCAAACAATATTCTCTTAAAAATTATTAAAATTTTGATATATCTATATAAAGAAAATCCAAGAAACATAGTTGCTTTTCTTGTGGGCCCATGTAATATATCCGCTATTTATAAAATTGCTTTTTTCTGGAGAAATGTTAATCTTATTGTTGGAGAAAGAAACCTAAATATTGACGGTTTATCTACCCCAGATTTGATTTATAGATTTAGTCATCTATTTTCAAATTATATTGTTTGTAATTCAAAAGTACAAAAACAGTTAATATCAAGGTTCTTTTCAAAAAAGATAATTAGATTTATTCCTAACGGCACCTCTTTTAATTCTCAAGTTAAAAAAGAATTTAATACTTCTGGAATCTATAAATTTATTGTTCCAGCAAGATTTATAGATCAAAAAAATCCTTTGGGATTATTAAAATCTTTAGCTAAAGTTCCTAATATTCATATTTATTGGTATGGAAATGTGTTTAAAAATTATCCTATTTATGATGAATGTGTTAATTATATAAATAAAAACAAACTTAATGAAAGGTTCTTTTTTAAACCTCCTTCTAACAAAATATATTCAGAAATTATCAAATTTGATGCATTAATCCTACCTTCATTTTATGAAGGATGTCCAAACGCTATTATCGAAGGAATGTATTGTGGAGTTCCTATTTTAGCTAGTAATGTTTCTGATAATGAGATATATTTGAGTCATCAAACTGAATTACTATTTAACCCATATGATGTAGATGATATAATTGATAAAATAAATTATTTTAAAAGAATGTCTGATATAGAGTTAATTAAATTGGGTGCCGAGAATAATAGAAAAGCAACCTTTTTTTTTGATGTTAACTCCATGGTTGAATCATATAAAAAAATCTTGAAATGAATCCAATATTTTTACAGAGAATTTCATATAAACTTAAATTTTTACCATTATTACCAAGTTTTATTACTTATTTAATTCGTTTTATATTTAGTTGTTATTTGCCACATAACATAAAATTAGGAAAAAGATTTGTCTTAGGTTACGGGGGATTAGGTGTCGTGATCCATGAAAGAACAATTATTGGAGACGATTGTCATATCGATCAAAATGTTACCATAGGAGGAACTTCAAAAAAATATGGAGTTCCAGTTTTAGGAAATCATGTATATGTAGGTTCAGGCGCTAAGATTCTAGGTCCTATTATTATTGGTGATAATGTTGTAATTGGTGCCAATGCTGTAATAGTTGAGAATATTCCCAACAATTCATTAGTGGTTGGCATCCCAGGAAAAATTATTAAAACGGGAATATTGAAATCTCAATACATTTAAAATATGGTTTTCACACTTACAGCAAAAAAAATAGGAGGTTATAACACATTAAGACAAAGATATGGGAACTCCAAAATAGCGGCACTCAGGTTTTTCTATGTCCTCATAAACAGAGGTTACAATTATGAATCAAATTCCTATCTTCCTTTTAATAATTTAATTAAAGGTAAAATAAATTTCCCTCATGGAATTAGTGGTGTTTATTTAAGTGGAGATTGTGTCATAGGAAGTAATTGTACAATCTATCAACAAGTTACTATTGGATCCAATATGTTATTGGATTCAAAGGGATTTGGTAGTCCATTAATAGGTAATAATGTGCTAATTGGTGCTGGAGCGAAAATTATTGGAAACGTGAGCATTGGGAATAATTGTCGTATTGGTGCAAATGCTGTAGTTACTAAAGATATACCAGAGCATTCAGTT
>Ga0206128_1004513_pt1 | contig 10817 bp, 1 predicted proteins | sample Helgoland_Spring_7_FD_148601 | JGI IMG/M metagenome (GOLD analysis project Ga0206128, IMG submission 148601) | Pelagic subsurface seawater microbial communities from Kabeltonne, Helgoland, North Sea - Helgoland_Spring_Bloom_20160426_1 | ecosystem: Environmental > Aquatic > Marine > Epipelagic ...
GGCGCGCGAGCCGAGGGGCGCGGCAGCGCCAGTGCGAGCCCGCAAGATGTCGAGCCCGGTCGCGTAACGGGGACCCGGCGCCGCAGGCGCCTGCGCGTCCACGGCCACCTGGTAACCGGCAGGGAGACAAGAGCTCGTTGGGGTGGGCAGGGCAGCTCCGTCGCGCACGCTCCCCGCCTGAGCGCCGAGCGCGCGCTGCTGGAGTAGGTCGAGCCCGGTGACGCGCACGCCAGCCGCCGCCGCAACTAGCAGCGGCGCGCCCATCGCGCGCGCTGCCGAAGGCGCGCCGAAGACCGCACCCTCAATCGCGCTGGCGAGCGTCGCGAACACGACGAGGCACGCGCGTGGCACGCAGCGGCGTGGGCACACACCTGGGCCGCCCTTGCCTCCGTTGGTCGCGCGCTGCACGCGTGGCCCGCAGACGTCCGCATCTACTCCGATCGTCGTGCACCCCGCGGGCTCCTTTTTTACTCCGATCGTCGTGCACCCCGCGGGCTCCTTTTTTACTCCGATCGTCGTGGCCCCCGCGGGCGGCCAGTGCGCGTAGCCGTCACTTGTGTCGGAAGCCGCGCTGCGGATAAGCGGCAGCGCCACTACCTCCACCGCGACTCCGACAGCCGCCGCCGCCGTCGGGCCGTTCGCCGTGCGGCCGACGCGCACGCGCGGCGCATCAGCCGCCGCCGCCAGCCCGCTCTCGAGCCCGGCCGGCGCGAAGTGCTCGGCCTCGCTCCCAGGGCCATCGTACGCGTTGCATGCCGGGCTGCGCCCGAGCCCGAGCGCCTCCGGAGCACAGCCGCCCGCGTCGGGGTGTGCCATCACTGCGCGCACGCCGTGCTGGCGCCGCAGTGCCGCCACCTCGGCGTCGGCGGCACGCGCCGCCGCCCGCTCCGTCTCGGCGAGGCGCGACCACTCGGCGTGCGTCTCCGCCATCAGCTCGAGCCCGGCCGCCGGCACGTCGACGTGCTCGAGCGTGAGGTTGAGGTTGTTGATGATGGCCTCCATCTCCCTCATCTTGCCGCGCGAGCCGGCGTCGCAGATGGGGTTGAAGGGCCCGTACTCGTGCCCCACCTGCAGGTTGAGCTCGAGGTCGCGCACCAGCGCGACGAAGCGCAGCTGCAGGAAGCGCATCATCGGCGCCGACGCCTTGCCCGCCATCACCGTGGGCACGACGAGCGCGTCGAGCAGCAGCGCGCAGGGCGCGCCGCGCAGCCGAGGCCCGAAGATGATGAGGTTGAGCAGGCCACCCAGGTACTCAAGCACCACGATGGGCATCTCGAGCCACTGCGGCGTGAGCGCCAGCACGTACACTGCGCCGTAGAGCGCGCCGCAGATCGCCGGCTTGCCCGTGCCCAGGATCGCGGCGTCGGAGCGCAGCGCGTGCACCGTGCCGCCCACGCCCGCGCGGCGGAGCGCGAAGGCGGCCGAGAGCGCCGTCGTGCCGGCCGTCGAGCGGAGCTGCGCCAGCCAGCGGCGCAGCGCCTTGACGCCCTTGGGCGTGGTGACGATGGTGTCGTCTGGGCCGAGGCGCGCGTCGCGGCAGGCGTCGGAGATGTCGTAGACATCGTACATGATGTAGTACGGCATCAGCAGGATGCAGACGAGATGGTTCAGCAACCCGACCAGCTTGGTCCAGTCCGCGAGCGTAAGCTTGCCCGCGATGGCGTCCTGCAGCGCGCCGTCGGTGCGCAGCACCTTCTCCGGCTCGACATAGACGAGCGAGCCCGTGGTGAGGAGCTTGCCGCCGATGAACTTGGCCGAGACGCCGAGCGAGCGCTTGGCGGCGACGGCCATGCGCATGTTGACGCCGCGCGGTCCGAAGTGCTCGGCGTGCATGCACAAGAACAGGACCATGGAGTCGACGCCGATCACGAGCGCGACGATGTCGTCCGTGTACCCGCTGACCCAGTGGCCCAGCGCCTCGTCGCGCCCCGTGCGCGCGCTCAGCTCGCGCCGCGCCGCCCGCCACGCCGCGAAGGGTGGGTGCGCCTCGTCGAGGGCGAGCAGCAGCGGCTCGTTGGCGCGCGCGAAGCGCTTGGAGAAGCCCAGGTTGATCTCCGTGAGGAAGCGCTGGGCCCAGTTCGAGGAGGGCGCCACGCCCATCTCGAGGCAGCGCGCCTGCACCACGCAGAGCGCGGCGTCGAGCGACTCGGCCGTCAGGGCGTGGGGGTCGAGGCGCAGCAAGCCCATGGACCAGCACTGCAAAGCCGCAAGTGGGAAAGCGTGAAACATATCCTTGATGTCGTCACCAGCCACGTACAGGTCGGCGCCGCAGAGCTCCGCGCCGTGGCCGAGGATGCACGCTGCGAGCATGAGGTCGATGAAGAAGGGCTTGAGCTCCTGCGGCCACAGCCAGCGCCCGCCCGCCCACGACTTGGTCTCGCGCCTCGCCGCGCCCGAGGCCGACGACGGCGCGGGCGCGCGGCCGATCTCCAGCGTGTCGCGCTCGCCGAAGGCCTCCGCCGCGCGGCGCAGGCCGGGCGTGTGGCGCTGCGCCGCCGGCGGAAGCTTGCCGCCCGCTGCTTGCGCTCGCGCCTCGCGCACCACGCCCTTGCCCGAGCGCATGCCCGTCGCGGCGTTGGTCGAGATAACCGGAACGCGCCCGCCGCCCGAGTGCTCGTGCAGCGGTGGCGACGGCGGTGCCATGCACAGCAGCAGCTCGTGCGGCGCGCCGCAGTTCTTGATGCCGCGCACCCGCGCCTCGAGTTGGCGCCCTACCAGGCCCGACGGGTCGAGGCGGCAAGGGCAGCACGGCAGCTCGATGACGCCTGCGTCGAGCTCCGGCATGCAGATGAGCTCGAACCACCCGCTCTCGCTCATGCGCAGCGTCTCTGAGTGCAGCGACAGCAGCTGTTCCAAGCCGGTGAAGAAGGAGCGCAGCGGCTTCTGGAGGACCACCTGCGGCGCCAGGTCGGCGAAGTAGACAAAGCCGTGGGTGAGCACGGCGTCGCGCAGCAGCAGGTCGGCGCAGCCCGTCTCGGCGAAGAGCTCCGCGAGATAGGGCCGGTTCAGCTTCGTCGGCGGCGCGCGCGAGGTGTCGACCACCTCGAAGCCCTCCTTGACGCGCGCCACCACGTGGCCGGCGGCGGCCAGTTGGGCGAGCCACGGTTGGAAGTGCTCGATGCCGAAGGCCATCGAGCGCGGGACCAGCCGCCACAGCGCTTCGCCCTCGACGCCGCGCATGAACTGGTTGATCGCGCGGCGCACGTCGCGGAACCATTTGAGCATCGCGTCGTACGCCTCCTTCGAGAAGGCGTCGCGCCAGCTGCGCACGTGCCCAGGCACTGCGGCGGGCGGCGGCGGCTGCGGCAGCGGCGGCATCGGCGGTGTGGTGACGGGGCGCGCCCAAGCGGGGAAGGACAGCAGCGCGAGCTCGGGGTCGGTCGGCGCGCACGCTTGCGCGAGCACTGCAGCGTCGATGTCGCCCAGGCGAGGCGGCTCGAGCACGCTGAGCCAGCCGACGAGCTCGGAGGCGAGCCACGCTTCCTCCGCCACGCCGCTCGCCTCGAGCTCGGCGACCTTGGCCTCAAGCGCGGCGCGCAGCGCGCTGACCGCCCTCGTCGCGCGGCCCCACACCTCGTCCGCCGTCATGGCGGTGCACGCCGCCGTTGGTGCCGACGGCGCGGCCGCCGCCAGCACGTATGTGGCGTCCATGGCGCCCGTCTTGGCCTCGGGCTGGCGCAGCAGCGGCGCCGGCCGTGCGAAGCTCTCCACGCGTGCTGCGGCGAGGCGCGCAACGCGCTCGAGGGGCGTGCCCATGAGCGCCGTGCCGCGCACCCACTTGACGAGGTCGCCCGAGTCAGCCGCAGGCTGCGCCGCGCGGTGCAGCGTCGGCGACGCGAGCCCCGCGGCCCGCGGTGCGACGAGCGCCGGCACCGAGGCGAGCGTGCAGCCCACGAAGTCGCCGCAGCCGACCGTGCGCGCCGGCTCGCCCTCCGCGACTCGCGTAGCAGCGCCGAGCGCGGGGGCCGCACGCGCGGCGAGCTCCTCCAGCGTCGCCGCGCGCTGCTCGTCGGTCGACGATCCCGAGCTTTTTGCCGCGGCCGCGGAGCGCGTCGCCGGCGCCTGATTGCTGGCTTCCTGCTGCGCGGGCGCGCGCGAGCGGCGAGGAGCGGCTTGTGCCGACCTCCTCCCGGATACTTCTTCGCCTCTCCCGGTTATCGGCGGCCGTTCCGAACGCGGATCGGGTTGGTCGCGGCTGCCGGGGGTGGGCAGTTGGTTAGGGCGCTGGTGGACGACGCCAGCAACGTCGAGCGCGCGCGCAACGGCTTCGCCCAGTGCGCGCGCGAGCAGCGGCGGCACGGCGTTGCCGATCTCGACGAAGGCGCGTGACCACACCTCGTCGAAGCGCCAGTCGGCCGGGAACGTCTGCAGCGTGGCCGCCTCGCGCACCGTGAAGTAGCGCACGGCGCCCGAGTCGAGCCGCACTGTGCCTGAGCCGCCGCCCAGGCCGCGCCCGCCGCCGACGATCGTCTTGGACGGCGCGTCGAGCGCCGAGGCGGTGTGCCCCTCGTACTCGCGCGCGCGTCCGTGCACCTCGTGGCCGTCGCGCCCATTGGGTGGGCCGAGCTCGCGCAGCACGCCGCGCACCGTCGGCCGCGGCGACACCGTGGGCGGCACCACGAAGGCCTCCCATGCCGCCAGGTCGGCAAAGCCGACCAAGAAGACGCGCCGGCGATGCTGCGGCACGCCGTGGTCGGCTGCGTTGAGCGGCAGCCAGCCGTGGTGGTAGCCCAGCTGGCTGAGGCGCGCCGAGATGGCGTCGCGGTACGCCTCGAAGCGCGCGGTGAGCATGCCTTGCACGTTCTCGAATAGCACCGCGCGCGGGCGCAATGCGAGCGTCGCGTCGAGCGTCGCCTCCCAGCCGTTGCGCGCGTCCGCCGCCCCACGGCGTAGCCCGCCGCTCGAGAATGGCTGGCACGGCGGGCCGCCGGCCAGCAGATCGACGGCGCCGGCCCACGGCGCGTAGTCGACCGCGCCTACGTCGGCGCAGAGCACCTGGGCGAAGCCGTTGCGCTGGAGGGTGGCGACCTTGCGCGCGTCGTGCTCGACCAGCGCGAGGTGGTCGAAGCCAGCGCCGCTCAGCCCGAGGGCGAGGCCGCCCGCGCCGGCGAAGAGGTCAACGCAGGTGCGCGTCGACCTCGGCGCATCTTGCGCAATCGTCGACGCCGCGGTGCGCGCAGCCGTGCACGCATCTTGCGCAATCGTCGACGCCGCAGTGCGCGTATCCGTGCGCGCATCTTGCGCAATCGTCGAGCGCGCTGCCAGCCCGTCACCGCCCAGCGGGTCGAGCGCGCGCAGGCGCACATCGGGCGGCGGCGCGATGACGCCCGTCACTTGGCCGCCCGCGCCGCCTACGTCCTCGAAGAGGCCGAAGGGCACGAGCTCGCAGTCGACGCCCCACAGCTGGTCAGACCAGTTGCAGGCCGTCGCCAGCGCCGCCTCGCGCACGCCGCGCTCGACGGTGATGCCCGCCTCGCCGAACCAGCAGCCGGCGGCGTCGCAGGGCAGGCCAAACTCGGGCACGTGCGGCGTGGCGTAGCGCACCGGCACGAAGATCATGCCGCCCACCTTGTCGAAGGCAGCCGCCGCGAGCGCCGGCACTCCGCAGCCGCGCGCGCGCCCAGCGCCGGCCGGCGGCGCGACGTGGAACGCCTCGGATGTCGCCGCCATCGCCGTCAGCATGGCCATCAGCTTGCCCTTCGCGCCCGTCGGGTACGTGGACTTGCGATGCGCGACGGAAGTGGCGCTCTCGTGCCCCTTCTTACCCGCCATCGGGCACATCGCGTGCGGGTACTGCGCGTTGGAGATCAGCCAGAAAGGGCAGCACTTGGACTTGTCGTTGAAGAGTTCCTTGCCGAGGACCTCTTCCACCGCAGACTTGGCGATGACGACCCGGCCCTTGTTGCGGCCGAGCTGGAACTCGGTGTCCGTCTCCTTGCACAGGCGCGCGGCGTCCTCGCCCACCTTCTTCGCCTTGGGCTCAGTCGGTGGTGACGGTGCCGGCGCCGGGGCTGGCGCCGGCGCCGGCGCTGGCGCAGGTGCAGTTGCGGCCGCCGCCGGCGCGGCGGTCGGTGCGGCGGGTGCGGGCGCGACGGCAGCGCACGCCAGCTGCGTGTCCGGCACGTCGATCTGCGTCGAGAGGCCGAGGCTCGCCGCCTGCGCCGGACTCACCGCCTTGAGCAGGGCAGCGACCATCGACGATGTCTGGGGCAGCTCCGCGATGGCCTCGTCGAGCTTAGCCTCACCGCCGGAGCCGGGCTGCACCATGTGCAACGTCGGCTCGCGCGTAGGGTCGTCGGAGAGCCACGTGGCTGCGCCCGCCGCCGCCGCCTCGCTCAGCACCGCCTGGATGGCCTCCGCGATGGTGGCACCCTTGTCGGTCTGGGACACCGCCTTCGCGTTCGCCTCGTACTTGTACACCTTCTTGAGGAAGGTGTCGAGCGAGCGCTCGCCGCCGCTCACGCGCCCGAGCCGCTCGAGCAGCGCGATGACCCCCGGCTCGATCTCCCGCAGCCGAGCCACGCTCGTGAAGGGTGCCAGGATCTTGGGCGGGGCCTGGCGACCATTGCCCTCGGCGATGATGCCGTAGCAGACGTCCGCCCAGAGGATCTTGTCGAGCGCGCACTTGCAGATCAGCGCCCACACCTCGGGGCGTGGGGCGAGCCGCTTGCGCCGCATGGGCGCGATCGGCTCGGGCAGCAGCGCCTCACCGAGCACGTTGGCGACCCACTGGGGGCCGAGGGGGCGGAGCCGCTCGGTGATCGTGTCCACGAGCGCGTTGCCCGGCAGCGAGCGCCGGAAGCCGATGAGGGCGTGGATGAGGGGGAGGATCCCTGACGAAAAGATAATGGTAATCGCCTCGTCGAAGTCCTCCTCCTCGATCGCCGCCTTGACCGCCTCCTCCGCCGTGGCGTAGGCGTCGCTCGCGAGCAGCTTGCGCAGCGCCGTCTGGTAGACGGCGCCGTAGCCCACGCCGCCACCTGCGACGACCTCGCCGGACACGCCCGACGCCACGACTGCGCCGCCGCCGCCTCCGCCGCGCGCCGCATTGCGATCCGCCGTGCGCCACCCCTCGAGCTCCTGCGAGATGAAGCCGAGGCGCTCGCTCGGCGACATGCTCCGGAGCCGCGCCGTGCGGAGCGACGGGAGCAGGTCGTTGAGCGCCGCCATCCCCGTGGCGAGCTGCCCGAGCGCGACCGAGGACACGCTCGTGCGCAGCGCGAGGCGCAGCAGCTCGATGACCGTGTTGAGCGCGACCACGCCGCCCACGTTCGATCCGACCACTAGGCGTGTCGCCTCGTGGTGCTCGATGACCGTGTTGACGTTGGCCGGCGTGACCACGAGCACCTGGCCGGAGTGGGACGAGCGCAGCATGCGCCGCAGCGCGAGCAGCGATGCCGTGCGCGTGCCACCGCAGTCGGCCAGCTCGTCGGGTCCCGGCAGCGCGCGCAGCACGACGGCAGCCAGCTCCTCCGCGGCCTCCGCGGCGTCGAGCCCGATGAAGTCGGTTTTCTCGTCTTCGTCGAGCGACATGGTGATCGCCTTGGCGAGCCGGTCGAAAGGACCGTTGACCGCCAGCGCGATGTCGGAGATGAACCGATCGCCGAGGGGGTAGACAAGATCGCCGTACACGACCAGCGTGCCGTCCGCGGCCACCAGGCGTCCCAGCGTCCACATGCCGATCCAGTCGTAGACGTCGTCGATGTTGACTCCGGTGGGGAAGGCCGTGGCGACCTCGTAGAGCTCGTTGGCGTGCAGGATGTACGCCTCCGTGCCGCTGCCGCCCTTGTCGAAGTCGATCGCACCAAAACGGCGCAGCTCGGCACGAAGTACAGAAGCATGCCGCGGTTCGTCCGACTTGATCTTGCCGAGCGCGCGGTCGAGAGCCTTGCCCATGCGGTTCGGTCCGAGTTGATTCGCGTAGATGAGCTTGGCCTCGGCTCCAGGATCGAGACGTAGCACCACCGACGATAGCCATTCGGCGAGGGCGAACGGGACCTCAGCCGCGGTCCCATTGTCCACCGCGTGCCCTGGCAGGAGTTTCGCGAGTCGACGACACGCGCCCTTGCCCAGGAGCAAGTGTTCGGCGCGATGACGCCGAAGGTTGTTACCAGTGAGACCGCCACCATCGCCGGTGACCGCCCACTCGAAGACCATGCTGAAGTGTTAAGAGAGGTGAAGCCGCGGAGCCAGCGAGAGTGCTTGTCCCTCTTGGTCTTGGTCCTAGCTTGCCTCTGTCCCTGCCACAGCAAGAGTTCCCGAACCTCAACCACGTGGCCCGTGGGTTGGGGCTGGGAGTGACGCCGTTGGAGAGCGTTGGACGGACGTAACGGTGATGTCAAGCGCGAGCGTCGCTAGCGTCGTTGCGAACGCCGTTGGGCGTTAGTCAACGGACACGCCACGGCACCGACTATCGATCCGATTGCGAAACCCATGCAACAGCGAGACGCCGTCGCAACGCCAAACTCTCGATCACCTGTAAAACGCCTCGTCTTACGTTGGGGTGCTAGCGCACCCCAACGTCGCGAAGAGGCGTGATAAGCAGCGACGAGAAGTAGCCAATCGTGCGTGTAATTCTTGATCATGTTGAAGTCACACGTCAGGGACGACGCGAGGCACCACCGGGCGCCGAGTTGGCAGCCTAGTAATACCCCTGTGCCCCTGCAGTGGAACTGTCGAGGGCGGGTGGGTGGGTCGGCGCCGATCTGCGCGCAGAGCGGCGCCTCGCCGCCGCCGAGCGCCCGACGAAGGAAGGGCGAACTGCACTGCGGCGAAGATGTAGGTGTCATCGCACGTGGAAGCACGTGCGGGCATGCAATCGCGCGCGCGCGGTGTGCGCGCGCGCGTTCCAAAGGGGCCTCAGCGCCGTAGAGCGCGGAGGTTCGGGGTCGCGTGGGAGCGCGACAGTGGCGTCGTGGTGGTACACCCTCGGCGGGCACCCCGGGATCTCTCTCGAACGGGGGAGCGCGGGCCTTCATAAGACACCGCGCTGCGAGACGTCGTTAGAACGTCTCGGGCGTGTTGCGCTGCCGGCCAATGCCCAAGGTGAGCATGGACTGCGCGACAGCGTTGAAGTGAGCGGTGGTCTCCTCGGAGAAGTCCATGTAATTGAGGCGCGAGGAGATGGTCGACTGGACGGCGACGTTGACGATCTTGCCCGTCCACGACGCCCACTCGGTGTTGTTGACGCGCGCGTACACCTCGAGCGATTCGTCGCCACGCCAGCGTAGCATGCGCTTGATCAGCCAGCGCGGCGCGCCCGCCGCTAGCAGAGCGCAGGCGACGAAGATGCGGAAGGAGTGCACGGAGTAGTTCTCCAGCTCGGCCTCGGCCACGCCCGCACCGCGCGTCAGCAGCAGCTTGAGCGCCTGGTCAAGCTGGTGATGGGTGAACTCTACCCCGGGCTCCGGGCCGAAGAGGGGGGTGCGCCCGCGCGCGGCGCCCGCGAGCCCGGCGGCGAGCTCGAGGCGCGCCAGCGCGCGGCACGCGCAGCGATCCGTGCCCTCTCGGTAGGCGAGGAAGGAGGGCGTCGCGGCGAAGTACGAGCCGAAGGGGTCGTTCTTCGAGATGCCGTGCTTGAGCAGCACGCCGTCGCCCGGCTTGAGCGTGAGGAGCTCCTCGCGCGTCGGCGCGCGCCGCAGCTCGCGCCCGTCGACGAACCACACGAGCGAGGCGAAAGTGAAGCGGCCGCGCCGGAAGGGCGTGGCGGCCGTCGGCTTGGAGACCTCGTCCTTGCGCGAGCCCTCCTCGGCGAGCGTCTGGAAGCAGGCGTCGACGGCGATCCAGTAGTAGCTGGACCAGTCGAGAGTGAGGGCGCCGCGCGTCGCGCCGTCGGGGCACCTAAACATGTCGGCGACGATGGCGTCGGTGAAGGAGAGCTTACGCTCCGGGACGAGCGTGTGCACGTCGTGCTCGTCGATGTACTCGCGGCACAGCCCCTTGACCGCGAGGCGCACGATCTCCATCGACGCCATCGTGATGCCCTTGACGCGATGGGTGCGCCGCACCGCCTCGATGTACTTCTGCGCGCTCCTCGGGTCGGCGGCCGGGTCGGAGCGGCGGCGCGGGTACATGTTCTCGTAGGCGTGCAGCATCGCCGAGGCCATGAGGAAGACCTCCTCCTGGTGGCCCTCGGCGTCCATGCCCGAGTTGGCGGCCATGTCCGTCCGCCATGGCGACGTGCCGATGGACTTGCAGAAGCGCTCCCAGCGCCGCCAGTGGCCCTGGTCGGCCGCGCGGGTGCGCGGGGCGTAGCCGTGCTCCAGCGCCTCGCTCAGCCGCTCGGTCATAGCCTCACGGCGCGCGCCGCCCTCGGGCATGACTGACAGGCCAGCCGCCCGCCGCCGCGCCGCCGCCGCAGACGTCGGGTCCGTGCCGAGGAAGAACGGCGACCCGCCACGCGCCGCCCAGCTGCTCCCGATAGGATCGGGGGCGCGCGAGCCGAGGGGCGCGGCAGCGCCAGTGCGAGCCCGCAAGATGTCGAGCCCGGTCGCGTAACGGGGACCCGGCGCCGCAGGCGCCTGCGCGTCCACGACCACCTGGTAACCGGCAGGGAGCCCAGAGCTCGTGGGGGTGGGCAGGGCTGCTCCGTCGCGCACGCTCCCCGCCTGAGCGCCGAGCGCGCGCTGCTGGAGTAGGTCGAGCCCGGTGACGCGCACGCCAGCCGCCGCCGCAACTAGCAGCGGCGCGCCCATCGCGTGCGCTGCCGAAGGCGCGCCGAAGACCGCACCCTCAATCGCGCTGGCGAGCGACGCGAACACGACGAGGCACGCGCGTGGCACGCAGCGGCGTGGGCAAACACCTGGGCTGCCCTTGCC
>Ga0206128_1004515_pt1 | contig 10814 bp, 6 predicted proteins | sample Helgoland_Spring_7_FD_148601 | JGI IMG/M metagenome (GOLD analysis project Ga0206128, IMG submission 148601) | Pelagic subsurface seawater microbial communities from Kabeltonne, Helgoland, North Sea - Helgoland_Spring_Bloom_20160426_1 | ecosystem: Environmental > Aquatic > Marine > Epipelagic ...
GATTAAAACCAGCCCCCTCCCCAGAAAACTATAGTCCCTCAACAGAATCATTATCTCCAGGTCTTCCCGAACCCTCCACTCCGGTGCAGTTCATCGAACGGAAAAATCCAGACAAATGAAGTGTTATATCGAAATATTGTACTGAATGTATATAGAATTTATAATTACATACGCCATGTATTATTACATTTAATACAAGTAACAAAGATAGTCATGGGTTCATCAGCAGATCTAGTTTGACATTGATAAGTGGAAGTTTCGTTCCCTTTACATTTAGTACAAGTAAATTGAGTGCTGGTACAAGCGGCTGTTTTTTCCATAACAATTTTATCTGTTTTATTTTGTTCTTCTAGAATTTGTTCCCAATGTTCTTTACATAATTCCCATGGTTGTAAATGAATAAGATCATGAGGTGTAATTTTATTTTTTTTTAGTTTAGTAACAAGAATTTTATTAAACTGTTTTGCTTTAGGATTAATTAATTCAAATAAATATTTAGCTTTTGTAAGATATTTTTGAATATTATCATCACAATATTTAAATAATTCTTCTTCATATAATTTATCAGATTTAGAATTAATAAATTTATTAAAAATAGTAAGACCAAATTGTCGTGTTTTATCCATAGTATTATGTAACACTAATTTTTTAAATCAATTTTTAAAATAATATATATATATATATATATATAAATGGTAAAAAATATAGTAGAAGAGTCATTAAATAAAGTATATGATTATATTGAAAGTAATATAAATTTAAATAAAAGGTTTGATATGGGTAAAAATGAAGAAATATTAAAATATAATCAAGATATTAAAGAAAAAAATGTTCATATAAAATATATAAATAATGGTTTTATATTGATAACAATATTAATGATGTGTTTGTTAGTATATATAGGATTTAGTGCGTATGAGTTAAATTATAGTTGTGAAACTTTTATATATTATTCTTATATATATGTAATATTTGGAATATTGATTTATAGTTTTTTAATACTATTTATTATAAAGTTTATATCATTAACAGAAACTTATAAAAAGTTTAAGTATTATTATGATAATTATTATATATTATATATAGTAGTGATATTATGTTTATTTTATTTATTAGGTAATTTATTTAAAGAAAATGAACATAAGGTTTTAGTTTCACATATGATATGGTTATGTATATTATTTTTAACGAGTGTGTTATTTTTACCGTTTTATATAAATTTTAGTGATACACGAACTTTAATATCGGTTGTAATAAAACAAATAATAATAGTATTATTAGTAATGAGTATATTGTATCTATATAATTTTAAAGTAGATTATATAGCAGATTATAAGTTTATAATATTATTAACACTGTTATTAGTAATAATAAGTGATAGATCAAGTCAATATATTGTAAAAAATGATTTTAAAGTAACAAATATAAAATTAATTGTATCTTATGTATTGTTATGTTGGTTTACATATAATATATTAAATAATACAAATAGTATTGTAAAAAATACAAAAGAACATTGTAATAATGCTTTAGAAATATGTAAATATACGGATAAACCAATATGTAAATATTATCCGAATTATTGTAAATTATCGGTAGAAGGTATATTGAGTAATATAGATATGGTAAAAAATAAAATAAAAATTGATTTTTAACTAATTTAAATTAATATGGAACTTTTACATAAAAAATATGACAGTAATATTTACAATGAAGAGATTTATAGTTTTATAGATAAAAACTGTATAAGATATTTAAATACACTCGATAAAGTATGTGTAGAGAACAAAAAAATAAAGTTATGTTTTCCAAGTAGTTATGCTGATACAATAAGTGATATATTAGAATATGAAAGTAGTAGTGGTGTTTTTAGAGAAAGGGATATATTTAATTTAATATTTAGTTATTATAATGGAAATATAGGGGATAATGAAATGACTAATTTAAAATTAATTAATCCTAAAATAGATTGTGAAACAAGAAAAGATTTATTATTATATACAGGTTATAAATATTTTAATGGATTTATTAAAGAGAGAGGTGTATACTTGTTAAGTTTAGGAAAATAAACTATATAGAAATAACATAATAATAATATATATGACTTGTAATAAAATAAATTTTAGAGTATTATGTATGAACAATGAGTTAAAGGGTGTATATAATAAAAATGAAGAAAAAAGAAATAAGAGTGATGTTGGTTTTGATTTATTTATGCCTGAAGATGTAATAGTTCCTGCTAATGCGATTAGTTTTAAATTAGGAACAAAAGTAAAGGTGAGTGGGTATGTAGATAAACGATTAAGTAGTTATGAAATTTGGCCTAGAAGTAGTATGGGTGCGAAGACACCATTACGATTATGCAATAGTATAGGATTAGTAGACCCTGAATATACTGGTGAGTTATTTATTTGTGTAGATAATATGAGTAATAAAGAGTATAATATAAAAAAAAATGACCGTCTAGTTCAATTAGTAGGCCCTTGTCATGAAAGAGTAGATATGGATGTAGTATCTGAATTAGAAAATACTGTAAGAGGTGAAAAAGGATTAGGAAGTTCAGGAAGATAGTATTTTTGTGTAAAGTATATCTAGATTTTTTTTGTTATAATAAATAGTTTTTTGGGTTAAATATAGATTACTTTTATCAATATTATGTAGATTATCTAGTAATTTATTAGTTTTAATAAACATAGACCTAAATTTAATTATATCTAATGCTTTAGTCATATGTTTTTTATCTTTAGTAATAGAAGCTTTTTGTAGTGATTCATTAATAGATTGATTAATATTTTGAATAAAATTATTAATATTATCATAATAATTTTTTTTTTGTATTTTATCTGTATCTGTATCGGTATCTGTATATGTTTTATCTTTTTTTTTAGTATTTATACTTATTAGTTTTGTAATGTCATCTATATTTTTAGTTATATTTTTTTTATCTACTAGTTTATTTTGTATCATGGGTTTATTTATATTATAATAGTTTAATATAATATCTAATGTGTTTGAAGTATCATAAATATGTATATGTTTAAAATAATTTTTTGTTTTTTTATATTTATTTATTACTTTTTCTATAGTATATTTTTTTAAAGATTCTTTTATTTCATCATCAACAATTTCAGCTATTTTAAAAAATATATTGTCAAATTTTATATGTAAGTCTTGTGGTTTGAGATTAGTAGATGTGTATTTGTCTGTGGTATATTTAATTTGTATAAAAGAATTATTTGATATATCATTAATTATAATTTTACTCATATTCTCAGGAATTTTTTCAGATATTACACTTTTTGTATTATCAGACTGTTGTATCTTTATATCTAATATATCATCTATAACTTGCATATGTTTAGGAGATTGTTCTAATTGGGAAGGGGGGGGAGGAGGGGAACGAATAAAAAATATATATATAATAATAAATACAAAAATAAGTGCTAAAACAACTAATAAATGAGGCATGTATTCTGGAGGGTTAGAAAATAGTACACCGAAGTTATCTGCGGCTAACATTTATTTTAATATAATATAATATAATATAATATAATTATATATTAATAATATTTTTTTTTCTTTTTTTTGTGTTATATAGATAGTTTATAGGTATTTTAAATATATATAATATAAATTGTAAGATATATGAATAAATAATAAATATTATAATTATAAATATAACTATATGTATAGTGTATTTCTTATTTTTACTGATATAAATAATAAAGAGAATAATAATAATAATAATAATAATAAATTTTAAGATATATGGGTTAATAATAAGTATTATAAGTATTATAATTATAAATATAACTATCTGTATAGAATAGCGGTTATTTTTACTGATATAAATAATAAATGAAAAAATATAAATAATAATAATAATAATAATAAGTATTTTGTGAATATTATTATTATTATTATTATTAATATAATTTTTATTATTATTATTATTATTATTATTATTATTATTTTTATTATTTTTATTAATTGTAATATTTAATAATGAATACATTTTACGAAGTAAAGAATCTAATACTGAATTAATAATCCTTGTATAGAAAAAAGGTTTTTTTTTGGGATTATTTAGGGATGATGTTATATAAATATCAATTATTAACGAAATTGTGAATAATATAAATGATATAAATAGAATGTAATTAATATAAGTCATAAATATATATATAATAGATATATATATAAAAAAAAATATATATAAATATAATGTTTAAAAAAAAAGAAATAGAAAAAAAGACATATATTACAATAAATAGTAAAGATAGAATTAAGAAAAATAAAATAGTAAGTGAATTAAATTATGTAAAGGTAGATGAAGATGGTTTAATGATTGAAAATTATAATAATTTGATAGTAAAACATAAAAATCATGGGTTTGATGTAGATGAAAAAACAGAAATCATATTTAGAAATATTATAGGTAATTATGATAATAATATAAATAAATATACAGTGGGTGGTATACCAGTAGAATATTTAAATTATGATGAAGAGCGTGGGAAACCAATATTTGCGATAGAATATATATATGATTATGATGAAAATGGGAATGTGATAATAGATAGTTTTACAAATAAGAGAATAAGTAATAGTTATAAAATAAAAATTAACTTTGAAATTGATCAAAATTTAATAAGAATAGGTGATAGGGGAGGGGGTAATAAAATAGAAGTTGAAAAAATAAAAAACTTTATGATGGGATATGAAGATAGTAGTTATTATAAAATACCTTTACCGCGTGTTTTTAAGAATATAAAAAGCATAAAATTAGTAAGTTTAGAAATGGAAAACGCACAATATAATATAAGAAACATAGTAAAGAAAGAGAATAATAATAATACGGATTATATGTTAAATAATAATTATATATATTGGATAAATAAAAATGATTTAACTTTGTTAAATGATAAGTTTTTAATTAATAATGAAAAAGTAAATTTATTATTAAATAATAAAAATAATAATATTCCAAATAATTGGAAAAATGAAACAAAGAAAGAGATATTATTATATGAACATTTATCAGATGTATATTTAAATAAAATTAATACGAACTTAAATATTTTAAAAAATGATTTTATAGAATATTTATATGAATTAAAAAATAATATTATAAATCCCCAAGTTATTAATGTTTTAAGTGAAGATGAAAAAACTAAAATTAAGAATGGTTATTTTGTTAAATTTACATATGATTTAGATGAAATAGTATTATATTTAAAAGATCGTATAAGTGGTGATACTAATAAGAATAATTATTATATAGATGATTTTAATGATACAAAGATTTTAATAAGTTTTATTTATAAATATACAAATTTTAATACTTTAACAAATACATATGATAATGATTTAAATTTAAGAATAACAGGAAATGAAAATGATATAGAGGGTGATATAGTAAATATATATGGTTATTTAAAGAATTTAAGTTTAATAAAAGATTTACAATATTATTTATTAAATAATACAATAATAAAATTTGATTATCAATATTTTAAAAAACAATTTATAAATCATATAAGATTATTGATTAATGAAATAAATGAATATGAATATAATAATAATGATTTAAATCAACAATTAGTAAAATTACAATATAGATTAATAAATTTTTTAGAGAATTTAAGACAAATATTAATAGAACCATTATTAGATAATGAGAAGGATTTAGTATTAAAAGGTTATATATCTAGTTTTATAAAAAATGGAAAAACATATAGATTATTTATAACAAATAAAGATAGTAATTATGTAATTTTAAATAATATAGAAGATTATTTTTTAGAAGATATAACTGATTTAAATCAATTTATAAATTTTGTAAAGTTATATAGTAATTATGATATAAATAATAATAATTATAATATATCAATAAATTTTATAGGGAGTGATAGTTATATAAATACAACAAGTCCTGTAGATATTTATGGATATTTGAGAAATTTAAGTGTAAATAGAACATTATTATTTGATTTTAATGGAAATAAGGTTGATTATAATTTTATAAAGAATGAGTATTTAGATATTATACAAAAAACAATAAATGAATGTATAATATCTAATAATAATTCATATAATTTACTAATAAATAAGCCGAATTTAAATGATACTAACTATTGGATAGTTCCAAATAATTTAAAAACAGATATTTATAATATATCACAAAAGAATGTGAAAAGTGATTATATGGTTGAAACACCTCAAAATTATAATGACTTAATGAATTTAAGATATTTAATGATAGAAAATTTAATAAAATATAATTTGTATCCAATTTATTCAGTTCAAGTAAATGAAGGAAATTATACAATAGATACATTATTAGAAAAAATGGAAGAGAAATTAAATAATATTAGTAGAAAAAAATATGATTATTTTTCAAAAACATTTATTGAAGATAAATTATATAATAATAAAATAGCATTTAATAGTGAAGTAAATAAACATAATTTTGTAATTGATTTAGATGAAAATAGTAATTTAGTTAAAATGTTTCAATATAACATTATATATTCATATTCATCTTTAGATTTAACTGAAATAAATCAATCTGGTCCATTTGTAGTAAATGAAGGATATCCATTTATGTTCGTAAAACACAAAAATCATAAATTACATACAGGAAATATAATTAAAATAGAAGGTGGTTCAAATATATTTAATATAACAAGTGAAAATATAAACAAACACCATTATATTATAACACATAAAATTTATAGAATGTATGTTAGATTAATGTTGCCTTTAGAAAGCGGAACCATAGCAGATAGTATTGATACAAATTATTATATAGAAGGAAATTCATTTATACAATATAGTAGTTTTGAATCTGGTGTAAATAAAATATTTAGAAGTAATGAAGAAAAAAAACATATAGGAACAAATACAAAAATATTATCATCTGATTATGATATTTCTAAATATGAATTAATGATAGGTAAAACAAATTTAGATGTATTTGACAAAAATGTAATAGGACGGGTAGTAAGTTTTTCATTAGATGATACAACAAAAAATTATATAATTGATTATGCTTTATTATCAGATATAAACTTTAAAACGGGTATGATATTTAAAACAAGTGAAACAAATACACATTATATGATAGTGCCTTCTAATTGGACTAATGATTATTTACCTAAACAAAAAGATATATTAAATAATGATATAGTAGAAATTAAAAATATAACAGATGGATATAGTATAAAAACGAATATAACACCTAATAAAACATCATTAAACGGAATAGGTGGTATTAATATAAATATAAAAGAACCCGTTTTTTTTTCATTATTATTTAATAAAAATGATACAATTCATGATGTAATTGGATTTGAAAATAAAGAATCCGGATTTGATATAGTACATTCAAATACTTATAAAACAAATCGATGTATTATAGATTATTCATATTTAGAACCTACATTTAATGATAGTAATTATGATACAAAAAGATATGTAATGATAAAAACAATAAAACCTCATAATTATAATGTAGGTGATATTATATATGTTAATAAACATTTGTTAAATCATGATTTAATATATAAAAATAATTGTAGTTCTTTGAATATAAATCAATATGAACCATTTTGCAGTTATTATAATAATTTATCATTACAATATCAAAAAATTATTAAAGATTCATTAACTGAAGATAAATTAAATGAATTTAAAAAGAAAGGTCTAGTAATTTATTATAATGTTCCATATAATAAAAGACAACTAGAAGATTTAGGAAATTTAGGAATGAGTATACGAAAATATAATAAAATAGATTATTTTAATTATAAAGAAGTCCCATACCCTACAATAGCAAATATTAATACTGAAAGTTATATATATATAAATCAAAATCAAAAAACAGTGAAAAAAATAAAAGATAATATAAAAACTACATATAAAACAGGACTAAGAGATGGATATTATAAAATAATTGGTAATATACCTTGTTTTAATAATTCATATTATAGTAATTATTTTAATAATTCTAATACAGCTATTATAGAAATTCCATATACACAATTTAGTGATTATGATGCTTTAAGAAAATTAAATTATAGTGAAGTAACACAAACAAATAGCACAAAATATACCGAAAATATATTAGAAGGTTATTTAAATGGCGGTGAAATAATAACATCAAATATAGATACAAATATATTAGGAGATGAAAAAAATAGTTATAATATATATAAATCAAAATTAGTTAAAAAAATAGATAATAAAAATTTAGAATTATTTTATCCAATACATAAAACAAATCATATAAATATTAATTTTACAAATAATACTTATTTACTAAATAATAGTGAAATCAATCAATTAGTGATTTATAGAAATACAAAATATATATTTGATATATCAAATAATAATTTAATAAATAAGACATTTATTGTTAGTAACATAAAAAACACAAAAGTTCAATATAATTATAATAATAATATTAAAATAAATGGAATATCAGGAGTATTAAATAGTTTTATCGAATTAGAAATAGATATTTATGAAAATATAAATGAATTATATATTATTGATACGAATTCAAAATTAGTAATAAAATTAATAATTAAAGATATTGGAGAAATAAAATATAAAGTAACTGAAAACAAAAATGATTTTGTTTTTGAAAATACATCTAGTATAGCAAGAAACATGTCGTTTGAAATAGATTTTTGTAAAAAATATATTTTTGAATTTACTAATAGCAATAGTTATAATAATTTTATAATATGTGATTATAATAATTTTAATAATACAATTATTAATAATTTTATAGAATATGATAATATAAACTTTGTAATCAAAATTTTAATAAATAGTAATAATTATGATAAAGTATTATATTATCATTGTAAAAATATAAATAATTTATTAGGAACTTTTAAATTAGGTATTTATAATTATTATGATAATTATAAAAGTTTATTAATAAATAGTAAATATATAGATAATACAAATCATAAAATATTAAATAATAGCTATAAAAAAGACATTGATTTTAATATCATAAATTATGTTCATAAATTAGATGATTATAAAATATTAATAAATTTGAAAGATGAATTATTAATTGAAAATATAAATTATGATATAATACCTCATTATAATTATGATTTTCTATATGAAAATGCTAAAAAAAATCAAAACTCTATAAAATTAAACAAAATATACGAAACATTATATATAACTAGTTTATCTAGTTTTGATAATACATTAACATTATCAATACCAAATCAAAATTTACAAATAAATGATAAAATTATATTTCAACATTCAATATCAAATACAAATATATTAAAAAACTCTACATATTATATAATTTTTATAGATACTACTAAAACAAAAATAAAATTAGGCGACTTGGTTAATAAACACTTAATCATAATTTCCATAAATCACACTTTTGATTTAAATTCAATATCATTCAGATTTTATCAAAATCATAATTATTTACAATCTGAACTTGTTAATAAATCTATTAAAATAAATTATTTACAATCTTATAATAAATTAGTTGATAAAACATATAATCAAAATATTAGTATAATCAATAATGATATTAATAATATAAATATATCCAATAATGTATATTATAATTTTAAATCAACTAACTTATCTATAATAAATAGTAATAACTTGAACAACTTAAAATGGACAACACCATATGGAACTATAAGATTTAGTGTAGAAGATAATACAATAATTAATTATATAAATTTAACTTATTCATCAAATAATGATTCAAATGATTATGTAAATAAAGTTCATTTATATTATATAGAAAATGATAAAATTAATTTTATAGGTAGTATAAATGATATAAATTTTAGTAATATTATTAATAATAGTTATAATAAAAAAGACTATTTATTATATTTTGAATCACACGGTTTAAAAAACAATGTATATTCTGAATTATTGATTGAAAACTTAGTTATAGGATATAATAATAGTATAAATAATATAATTAATAATTTAAATAGTAAACTCATAAATTTAAAAGTTGATAATATAGTAAATAAATATATAGTACCAACCGCTCATTTAGATGATAATATGATAAATGAAACTTATAGTTTATTATTAAATAATACCAAATCATCCATTATAGATATAATTTTAGATACCGAACGCTCTTTAAAATATTATAAAATAATTCAACCAATTTCAAATCATTCTATAACAATTAATAATCAAATATATAATAATTATTATGAATTTGGTAAAATTACTAGAGTAGAACTATTTGGTTCTAATAATATTGATTTTTCTAATGAAACTGAAATAATACAAGCTCGTTATAATGATCAAAGTTCTAATCTTGTATCACAAATAGAATTTACATTTATTAATGATTATTCATTTAAATATTATAGATTTAAAATATTGAATAATTTTGATTATTATCCATACACAAATACTAATTTATTAAATACAAATGATATTATTCAATATAAATTTAATACAACCATATCAGGTATAATAGTTGGTGATATTAAAGAAATTAATTATAATAATTTATATATTGAAGATATTAATTATATTAATAATATAAAATCAGAAACAGATGAATATATTGAATTGGAATTAAAATACAATTTATTAAACTCACATTTGAAAGGCGAAAATATTGTTATTACTGATACTAAAGTATCTAATAATAATTTTTCCACACAAAACTTAATTATTTATGGAAATTGGTATACACGCATATTTTATAAAGGATATGATACAATATATAATCATTATAAAAATTCTAGAACTTTTAATAATAAATATATAAATTATAA
>Ga0206128_1004518_pt1 | contig 10812 bp, 9 predicted proteins | sample Helgoland_Spring_7_FD_148601 | JGI IMG/M metagenome (GOLD analysis project Ga0206128, IMG submission 148601) | Pelagic subsurface seawater microbial communities from Kabeltonne, Helgoland, North Sea - Helgoland_Spring_Bloom_20160426_1 | ecosystem: Environmental > Aquatic > Marine > Epipelagic ...
TTAAAAAATTCTTAGAGGATAATCTCTCTAATTATCCTAAATTAAACAGTTCAGTCAAAAATAAAAAATTAAATATATTTAATTTACCTATAGTTGTATATTGTGCTCATAGTAAATGTCATGCCTCCGAAAAATTAACAGAACATTTAATAGATGCCGGGTTTGTAAATATATTAGAATATCCTGGCGGTACTAAAGAATGGAAACTAAAAGAGAAAAACTCATTGCAGGATACTTGTTTTGAAGCAGAAGAAAAATCAGGGGGAGGCAATATTAAAGAAATTAGTCAAAAAATTACTAATTGGACATATAGTTCAGATGATTCTGATAGCGGATCCGAACCAGAAGATGAAGGCTCCAAACCTTCAACAAATTCAAAAAAATCAAAAAAAACTCCTAATAAAAACACTGTGAAATCAGTTGAAGAAGAAGTTAAAAAAAAACCATCCGCAATACAACCTAAAATAAAAGTGACTAAAAAGAAGAGTGTCAGTGATGAGTTCGATTTAGAGGGGCAATTCGAAAAATTAGTATATGAAGATATTATTTATATTCATAATTTAGAAAATAATAAAATATTTGATGTAAATAATAAAGAAATAGGATCATATAAAAATAAGAAAATAAGTTGGTCAGATGATGAATATAAAAAACAACATTCAGAGGCAAAAGGTAAATATAATAAAGTAGATCAAATGAGTTCATCATCAGATGATGAAGATAGTTCTGATGACTCTTCTTCTTCATCAGATGAAGAAGTTACTCAACCCAAAAAAGATGTTAATAATATTAAATATAGAAAACATAAATTAAGTTTAAAAAGTATGAGTAATGTTACACCCAAAGCATATAATAATAAATTTAGAGGTTGGGGATTTACAAATTGGGGTGATTAATTAAATATCTTTATTTTATTCCATCTTCTGATTCATCTGATTCGGTATCATCATCAAAAAAGTCTATACCTAAATGATGAGCAATGACTCTAACTTTTTCAAATATTAAATGTTCTTTTTTATGCGAATGACCAATTTCATCTAATAATTTATCAATCCTATTAGTTAATTGATTATCTACTCTATTAGATTTGGGTGACCAAAGAGCCATCTCATTACCATATATAGTTGCTTCACTTTCTTCTATAACTTTAATAATTCTTTTTGATTTATTACATGATGGCCAACTTGACATATATATATATATTATTATTTAAAAAAATATTCTTTATAATTAAAAAAAAAATAATTAAAAAATGTTCATTACATAAATTTAATTAATTATTATTATCAATTTTATTTCTTTTTTTCTTTTTTTTATTTTTAAATAAAAAACATATTTAAATGATAAAAGTATAATTATGTAAATGGAAAAATTTATTGAAATTTCACAAGAAACATGTATTTCTGATAATAAGTGTTTAGATAATATATATTTATTCACTCAATTTTTTTTACATAAAGATTTAGAACATAGAGAAGAAATAAAATATTGTTTAAAAAAAAATGTAGAAAATAATAATATAAACCATATAATACTTTTAAATGAACAAATTTATTCAGATAATGAACTAGGTATATCTAGTTCTAAAATTAAACAAATTAATATTGGAGTAAGATTACAATTTTCAGATGTTTTTAATTATGTTATAAAAGAACAAATTAAAGGATATATAATAATATGTAATTCTGATATTTTTTTAACAAATGATCTAAATAAATTAAGAATAAGTGATATACATGAAAAAAAGAAAATGTTTTCATTATTAAGATATGAATATCGTGACCATGAAAATTTAAATGATGTATCATTATTTGGTTCATTCAAAGATAGAGAAGAAATTATAAATGGATATGTATGTACTGAAAATATAGATAATGATCATTTAATAGATGGTGCACGTTCAGATAGTTTTGATACTTGGATTATACATACTAATTTTATGATATCTGAAAATGAAAATAATGCTTTCAATATTAGATTGGGAACGCTTGGATGTGATAATAAATTAATATATATATTTAAAATACTCGGATATATTATTTATAATGATCCTATATGGTTACCTACTTATCATTATCACAAAACAGATAAAAGAGATTATGATAATAGTACTAAAGTACCCCCACCATATGGATTATCCATTCCGGCAAGAACAATCCCTATGAATAGTCCATCTACAATAGGAATAAATATTCCATCACTTTTACAAATTACTAATAATTTATCATATTTAAATTTTACAAATGATAATAATAGATTTATAAATTATATTAAAAATAAAATAGATAATGATATTAATTTTATTATTCCAAGAATAACTGGTGAGGAAAATAATTTTTGTTTCTTAGTAAAAATGTTTGAGGAAAAACGAATTGAATTAAATATACAAACAGAAAAATATTTAAAATATGATATTTTAAAAAAAAATGGTATTAATTTATCAACATATAATTCTGCTAAAAAATATAGTGAATTATATCTTAAATGTATTGAACATTCTGATATATATTGTATACATGAACTTTGGTGTGAAGATTTTAATAAAATATTACAATCTATGAATTTTATTATGACAGAATATCAAAGAGATATTATATGGTCGAATGTATTTAATATATATAATTATTTATATAATCCATGGACATGGACATTACGTGGTAAAAAGATATTAATTATTAGTCCTTATATAGATCTTATAAAACAAAAAATAGATATACAAAAAGAAATATATAATGTTAATTTATTTCCGGAATGTAAATTTATATTTTTAAAATCACCGCAATGTTATAATCCTGATATAGAGTTTGATAAAACATTAAATGATTATTATTCAAAATTACATAATATAAAAGATGATTTCGATATTGCAATATGTAATTGTAATGGTTTAACTAACTTAGTATGTGATTATATTTATACAGAAATGAATAAATCTTCTATTTATATAGATGATACATTATTATTATATTTCGGTATTTATAATAAAAGATTTATGACAGATAATAAAGAAATATGTAGAATTTATTCAAATAAAAATTGGAATATAAATTAAATTTGAAAGATTATTTAAATAAATATAAAAATATGGAACATTGTTCTTTCTGTAATAAAAAGATTAAATTAATATCATATTCTTGTAAATGTGGTGGATCATTTTGTCCTAAACATAGATATACTCATACGCATAATTGTAAGAGTCTAAATAAAAAGATAGAAGAATCTAAAAAGATTTTAGAAAATAATAATCCTGTAATAAAACATTCAAAAGTTATTAAGATTTAATATTTAAATATTAATTAAATATTATATTATATTTTTATGAAACCATCTAGTTTTTGTACAATATGCACATCAACATGTGATTTTGAATTAAAAGGATTATTATTATCATTATCTGTATACCACACGGGTGAAACAATATATATAATGTCTGATACTAAAACAAAAAAATCTATTGAAGAAATGACACCTCAACCAAAATTAAATATAAAATGGTTTGTAGAATTAGATAAATATGATGGGATGAATAGACAAATTATGGAATATAATAATATTTGGTCAGATTTTCAAATGTCAAAAGCATTAATTATAAAAAAAACACTTGAAAAAGAAGAAAATACATTATTTTTAGATAGTGATATTATAATATTAGATGAATTAAATGATATAGATGATACTAAGGAATTAGGTGTTTCACCACAATTTATAAATCAAGTTAAAATAGATCAATTTGGATATTATAATGCAGGTTGTTTATGGACTAAATCTAAAAATGTACCAGATGATTGGATAGAATTTACTAAGACATCAAGATTTTTTGATCAAGCATCAGTTGAAGATTTAGTAAAAAAATATGAATATTTTGAATTTGGAGATAATTATAATTTACAATGTTGGAGATTATATTTATCACCAGATGGTCCTCATAAAATTGCATCATATTTATCATCTGATAATGGTACAGTTATGTATAAAGATAAACCACTTAAATTTATTCATACTCATTTTAGAGATCCTCAATTTAGAGATTTTAATAATTTATTATTAAATCATATTAATAATGCTAAATTATATAAAATATTATTGATTATTTACAGAGTTATTAATGATAAATGGTTAATAAAAATTCCTAAACAACCTATACAAGGTATGGGATATCATAATAATGATAGTTTTAGAGAATTACCTTTATTAATGAAAAAATATAATAAAGATGTTGATGTTGAATTAGTTAATGATAGTATACATTGTTGGTTATATCCTAATATCTTATTATATGATAGACCAACATTAGAATGGTGTTCTAAAGAAATACTTGATAGTTCATTATTTTTATTAGGTAATGGTGATATTAATAAAGAAGGTAAAGAATTAAATAAACATTTAAAACATGTTAAATCATGGATATTCTGGCCAAGGAGACCAATGATAGTTGAAAAAATATTAAATGAAAAAGGAATTTTAAATTATGAAGAAAGAAATACAGAATCAATATTCATAGGGAATTTTGAAAATGCTAATCAAGAGAAATATAGAAATGTGAGTGATAATTGGAAAAATGTTATAAGTGAATATCATTGTACAAAAGGTGATAAACATAAATTTACGAATGAAGAATATTTACTGAAATTAAGAAGTTCAAAATATGGATTATGTTTGAGAGGATATGGTTCAAAATGTCATCGTGAAGTTGAATTAATGGCATTTGGAACAATACCAGTAATTACACCAGAAGTATCAATTGAATCATATATGGCACCATTAATAGAAAATACTCATTATATAAAAGTAAATAGTTCAGATGAATTTAAACAAAAAATATCTGAAATGAATGAAAATAAATGGAATAAAATGAGTAAGGAATGTTATGAATGGTATCAAAGAAATGTTTATAGTAAAAATTGCTGGAATAATATGATAGAAAATATTTTATATTTAAAAAAATAATATCATTTTTAATAAAATGAATAAAAAAATTAATATTATTCAACATGGTATAGATGGCGCAGGCCATCAGTTGCATGGTTTATTATCATGTTTAGCACTACATGATGTAAATAATTATTATTTTGATGGTATTTCTTTTATGAACAAACCTTTTAGATTTGACCATATATTCGATGAAAAAAGTTATAATAATATTAAAAATTATTTAATAGAAATTGTAAATAATTTTTTAAAATATAATAATCAAATTAAAAAAGAATATTTACAATTTATTCATGCACATGAAGTATATAATATACCAAACAACTATAATGAAAATATTTTATATACATTAGATAATGCTTATTATTTTAATAAAATACCTATAAATGAATGTGAAAAAAAAATACATTTAGAAAATATAAATAAATGCAAAGATTATTTTATAAATGATAAACTACCTGAAAATAGATTAACAGAAAATAATATTGTTATTCATTTAAGACAAGGTGATGCTATGACAACAGGTAGAGGGAATGGTATAAATGATTATAATAAAAAACTATTAATATTAATAAATATTTTTACAAAAAAATATAAAGATTATACATATTATATTCATACTGATGGTAATTGTGATTTCATTTCAAATTATTTAAGTAAAAATAATATAAATTTTCAATTATTTTTTAAAGAGGAAAATTTATTAAATGTATTGAGCGATTTTATATATTCAAAAATTTTTATTTCAGGTATTAGTTCTCTTTCTTTTGTATGTACTTTTTTAGGTAATCACAATTTAATTATAATACCTGATAATGTAAAACATTCTATGCCAGATAGTGTTATTAGAATAACAAACTATATAGAAAAATATAAATTATATTTAAAAGAATAATTATATAATAAATTATTAATGTCACATTAGATAATAAAATATCGGTGGTAACGCATTATAAATACGACATTTTAAATGTCCGACGGGTTAAAAGTATGATATTCTTTTAACTCCTCATTCCACTATTCTTTACCATAAGTTAAAATATAATTTCTTTGTTCTATTGTATTTTTCCAAGGTTTCATTATTTTATAATATTCTTTTAACTCCTCATTCTCAAACACTTTACCATAAAGATATTTATTATTGTTAGACAACAACATTAAAGATGGAATAAAAGTTCCAACACTATATATAATATTAGTAGCTCCCAATATTATTCTAATATCTTTTTCTAAAGTGTTTTTTTCATAAACTGCATTTTTATATAATTTCCGTAATTCATTTACAACTGGATTTATAGTGTCTTCACAGATAATATGAATTTTTTCATATTTATACTTATCAATTTCTTTAGTATAGTAGGATAAAGGTGGTGGAACATAACCAGGGTGTGGGTTTGAAACAAATATATCTCCACTTCTAATATGAATTACTAAATCATTTTCAGGTAATTTATTAATATTATTTATTAAAAATGCTCTATGTAATATTTTATTTCTTTCTTCAATATTTTGTTTAAATATTTCATTTGAAAATGGTAATCTACTACTATAATAAAAATTATATTCATCTGTAATTATTTCATTATTATTATATTTATTAAAATATTCTTCTATTACTGAAAGATCAAAAAAATGTAGATTTTTAACATTAATTTTAATATTATGTTCATATGCTATAGCTATATTTATAATATTGTAAAGTTGTATTATATTATTACCTAATCTACCATATAATTCATTAAATATTATCATATATATATATATGTGTATATATATTTAAATATGTTTAGTTTGATAGTATATTTTACAAGTTTAAAAATCTTACGCGTTAAAATGTTATGTAAAAAATACTTTATATATAAAAAATACTTTATATATAAATGATTGAAAAATTTATTACTTATTTAAATGATAAAAACAAACCATATGTAATTTTCGATATAGGTTCGAGAGATTGCAAACAGAGTATTGAATTTTATAAAACATTTCCAAATGCAAAAATATACGCATTTGAATGTAATCCAAATTCTTTAAATTTATGTGAAGAAAATATAATTCCTTATCAAGATAGGATTACATTAATAAAAGGTGCTGTTTGTGATTACGATGGAAGTATAACTTTTTATCCAATTAATCAAGAAAAAACAATAACAACATGGCAAGATGGAAATCCAGGAGCATCATCTTTATTCAAAAGTAATGGAACATATACACATGAAACTTATGTTCAAGACGAAATTATTACAAACTGTCATCGATTAGATACGATTATGAATGAACATAATATTCCTTGTGTTGATATTATTTGGATGGATTTACAAGGAGCTGAATTATTGGCTTTGAAAGGATTAGGAAATAAATTATCTTCTGTTGAGTATGTTTATACAGAAGTCTCACATAAAGAAATGTACACTGGGCAAGTAATGTATAAAGAATTAAATGATTATATGATTAAAAATAATTTTTCAATTTTGAATAATTTATCATTTACAGGATGGCAGGAAGATGTGATTTATAAAAAGAAAAAAAATATTGCTATGTTAACATTCTGTGGTGGTTTAGATTATAAAGAAAAAATGAAAGTAGGAATAAATAGTAAAATAGAGTATTGTAAAAATAAAAAAATAGATTTCATATGTGAAGATGAAACATCGGATTGTTATGATAACACTCGTCATTATTCATGGAGTAAAATATTAATGATTAAAAAATATTTACCTTATTATAATTATATATTTTGGTCAGATGCTGATGTTCTAATTAAAAATTATGATTTTGATTTATTAGAGTATGTAAATAGCAAACCTTCCTCATATAATTTTATATTTACCAAATGTTGGAATTATATTAATTGTGGAAATTTTTTTATTAAAAATACTCCAGAAACCTTTATTATGTTAGACCTAATCTATTCACAAAAACAATTTATAACGCACTATTGGCGGGAACAACAAAGTATAATTCATCTATTACAATCAAATACTTCTTTTATGAATATGACATTATTAGAGGATAATAATAGATTATACAATTCTTATTCACGCCATTTATTGATTAAAGAAGGAAATAAGGCAGAAAAACATGTTTATAAAAAAAATGATTTTTTAATCCATTATTGCGGTATTAATGTTAATGAAACTTCTAGACTTATGAATATAGATAATTTATATATGTTTGACATAGTGATACCAGTTGGACCAAATGATAAATCAGTTATCGAACAGCAAATAAAACATACACAAAAAAATATTATTGGTTATAGAAATATATATTTAATTTGCTATGATCCATCAATAACAATTGATGGGTGTATTACCATTAATGAAAATATTTTCCCTTTTAATATAGATACCGTTGCCGAACATCACGGAAAATCACAGAGAAATGGTTGGTATTTACAGCAATTATTGAAATTATATGCTGGTAAAATCATTCCAAATATTTTAGATAAGTATTTAGTTATTGATAGTGATACATTTTTCTTGAAACCAACTACTTTTGTAGAAAATAATAAATGCCTGTATAATTATGGCACAGAATATCATAAACCATACTTTCACCATATGGAAAAATTAGATAAAGATTTAACTAAAATTGATAAAAGTAAATCAGGTATTTGTCATCATATGATATTTGAGACAAAATATATAGATGAACTTATTTCTAAAATTGAAAAAAATCATAATGAATTATTTTATAACATATTTTTAAAAACAGTGACAGAAAAAAAAGGATCTGGTGCTTCAGAATATGAAATTTATTTTAACTATATGTTAAAATATAATCCTGATAAAATACAAATTAGAAAATTGAATTGGGGAAACACCTGTAAACTAGATACAGATTGTAATTTAGATTATATATCATATCATTGTATTTGCGTTAAATTAAATTTTAAATAAATTAATCCTCAATTAATTCATATTTTTCTATAAGTTCTTTTGGTATATTCTTTTGTTTTTCTATAAATAATTTAATAACATTAATTACATCTAAAATTTCATCATCTGATAAATATTTCCTAATAACTATATTACAATCAGTTGGTTCTTCAAATATTTTATTTGTATTTTCATACTTAGATTTAGTACGGGTATTCATCCATATTTTAAAATCTGCATCAAATAAGTCACGTGTTCTTTTAGTTGGTGCTACAAAATCACATATAGATATTCTACCATGTTTTGATTCAAAATCAGCGAATGTTTTCATTCTTTCAGATTGTCTCATCCTCCCTTTATCACTAAAATCCCAATCATTAACCATTTCTCTAACTTTATCAGCATTAAACCATAGAGATATTATCTATATGTTTAATAATTCTTTCAGTTAAATATGTTTTACCAGTGTCAGGTAAACCACAAATTAATATTTTCATAATATATATATATATATATATATCTTTTAAATATTATTACCTAATGTATTTTGTAATTTTTTAATTTGTTTTTGTACTCTAAGCTCATTCATTTCTATATCATTTACCATAAATTTAATCAATCCACCAATATCCTTATTAGATTTATGAACATTTAAATCTTCAATATTAATTTTATCGCGATACATCATAAATATCTCATATGATTTATTAAATAATTCTATGTATCCATCAGGAACATCATATTTATTTTTAATATTTTCAACAATTTCTTCAATAGTATTATATTGTTTAATAAGTTTTAATGCTGTTGTATTTCCCACTTTAGGAATATTTGAACAATAATCACATCCACATAATATACAAAACTTAACAAATTGTTCCTCACTTAAATCCATTCCTTTAATCATTTCATCATAATCAATAATTGATACAATATCTTTTCTTTTTAATGATTTATCTAAACAATTTCGAATTAATTTAGGTGATCCATATACTAATGTATCCATATCTTCTGTTAAAACATAATCTACATATCCAATTCTGCATAATTCTGCCGCAATTGCCTCGCCCTCACCTACATCCATATGAATATATGAAATTCCCATTAAATCTAATAGTTTCTTAACATTATCTATCATATCTTTAGTCAAACGAAGAGATTGTTTTTCGAACTCATTCTTTTTTTCAATATTTTCACAAGCATCCATTTTATCTTTGGCGGCCTTTGCTTTCTTTTTACGTTCATCTACACAGGATTGTTTTAAATCAGGTGGTTTCCCATCAAATATAAATATCACTTCAATATTTAATGATAAATAATTAGTTAATTTATAAAACAATCCCGTAATATGATTTGTAATTTCACCTTTCTTATTTTTAAAAAGTTGATGTGTTAATAATTGTTGATAAATAATTAAAGACGCATCGATTGCTACCTTTTTACCTGATAACTTATATAAATTATCATGAGTAATGGAATCAGGTGCTTCTTTCTTAATAGTTTGAGTCAGAGATTTAATACCCATATTAAAAATATGTCTAAATTACCTTATATTTAAATTCAAATTTTTACTTTTTAATTTTAGTGACCTCACCTAATACTAATTTTGCTAATTGCGTATTAGAATTAAAAAATTGATCCCGAGATAAATTATTGAACCACTGATATTCTATATTTTCTAATATAATATCGTAAGGTAATGCTATAAATATAATATTGTCTTTATCTTTAAACTGTATAGGTTCATATCCATAAAATTGTTTTATTTTCACCATATTATTTTTTATATCTGTATTACCTGTATAACTGCAATCAAAATGAAAATGTTTATTATCACTCACTTTACTAATAGAATTTGCTAATAAATCCTCTCCAGTTGATTCATTAATAAAATTATCTTTTCTTAAATTCTCTAACATTTGATCTCTGTACAATGTAATTACTGCATTATTTTTTCTAGCAGCAATTACATAATTCCCTGGATTGTTTTTATTATTACACG
>Ga0206128_1004579_pt1 | contig 10728 bp, 9 predicted proteins | sample Helgoland_Spring_7_FD_148601 | JGI IMG/M metagenome (GOLD analysis project Ga0206128, IMG submission 148601) | Pelagic subsurface seawater microbial communities from Kabeltonne, Helgoland, North Sea - Helgoland_Spring_Bloom_20160426_1 | ecosystem: Environmental > Aquatic > Marine > Epipelagic ...
GGGGTTGCTACAAGAATGGTAATGTTTTTTGTTTTAAATTGTTTCATTACACCGTCTCTTTGAACTTGAGACATGTCTCCGTGCAATCCACCTGTATTGTAACCGTCTGCTTGCAAACGTTCTGCTACACTTTGAGTTTCTGCACGCGTACGACAAAAAATAATAGCGTAAATACTCGGGCAAGAATCAACCAAACGTCTCAACACTTTATAGCGATCACGATTGTCAATTAAATAGTAATTATGCTCAACTGTTGAAGCCGCTTGGTTTTTTGTACCACAGGTAACTTCAATAGGGTTTTTCATATAATTAGAAGCAATTTTAGCAACCGTTTTGGGCATGGTGGCAGAATACAACCAAGTATTTCGGTCTTCAGAAGCTGTTTCTAAAATTTCGTCAATGGCGTCTTGAAAGCCCATGTTAAGCATCTCATCGGCCTCATCTAACACTAAGTAGTCAATATTACTTAAGTTAACCAATCGTCGGTTAATCATGTCTTGCAAACGACCAGGCGTTGCTACAATTACTTGTGCACCTCGTTTTAGGTTTCTTGCCTGATCCATTATACTGGCACCACCATAAACAGCCACAACGTTTGTTTTCTTAAAACGTGCATAGTTGTTTAAGTCGCTCGCAATTTGAATACACAATTCGCGAGTTGGAGCCAATACCAGTGCTTGGGTATTTCTGTTATCGTTGTCAATTTTTTGAATTAAAGGCAAACCAAAGGATGCCGTTTTACCTGTTCCGGTTTGAGCAAGAGCTACCAAATCGGTATCCTCGTTCAAAACAATTGGAATACATTTTTCTTGTACAGGTGAAGGTTTTTCAAAACCTAAATGGTCAACAGCTTGAACTATAACGTCTTCTAGTCCAAGGTCTAAAAAATTCTGATTCATATCGTCAGATTAAGTAGTTAATAAATAACTAATACTCAACCTTTTCGACGAAGTCTAATGAGACTTACTAATGAGCATTAGCGCGGCGCGAAATTACAACAATTTAACGTAAACCAACTACAAATCAAGAAATATAAATTTCTATTTATTTTAATAGATCCATTTCTTTCTCAAATGTTTCTTTAAATTTTTCATAATCATAATCAATTTTAAGCAGCTCATCTTTCATCATTCGTTCATTAAATTTAGCTACTAATTTTTGTGCAGACAGTTCAATTGCTATGTACGTTTTGTATTTCCCTTCAGAAGTTTTGGTTAATTTTTCACAAATGGTTTTAATTCCAACCAGTTCTTCTTTTATAACCTCCCTATTGAGCCCCTCAAAGCGCTCTTCCACTTGTTCTTGATTGTTCAGTTCAGAAGATTTAACATAATTATCTACAACCGACTCTATTAAAATTTTAACCGAACCTGCTAAATCTGCTCTAGCATTACTCAAAGCTTTCTTTTTAGAAACAACCTGATCTAGACTTTCTCCGATACTATTGGCTCTAAAATATTTTTTATCTGTGAAAAAATCTGGGCCAGAACATGGAATAACAACTTCTGTTTCAGTTGCTGGTATGGGCTGGTTGGCTGCTTTTTTAGAACTACTACAGGCTGCTAAAAAAGGGAGAATACTTAAAGCTATTATATACTTATTCATATTGTAAAGTGTTAAAATGGATTTGAAAAGTTTGGATTATTTAAAAATTCTTCATCGGTTAAGGTACGTAAAAATGCTAACAAAGCCTGTTTATCAGGTTCCGAAAGAAATAAGCCAGTACCCGAGTGAAACATCAATGGATCTAGCGTAGAAGAAGTTGTTCCTCCAGAAATGTAATGCGCTAGTACTTCTTCGAGAGTCTCAAACCTTCCATCGTGCATGTAAGGACCAGAAACTTCGATGTTACGGAGGGTTGGCGTTTTAAATTTACCTTTATCAAATTCATTTTGTGTTACATTAAAAAGCCCCAAATCTACTGCAGAAATGTCATCGTCCAATCCGTTATTATGAAATGTGAAATCTGTGAAATGAGGCGCTGTATGGCAATGAAAACAATCTGCACCATCATAGGGACCTTCCGTGTTAAATAAATCAAAGCCTCTTAACTCTTGATCTGTAAGAATTGTTTCACCTCTGGAAAATTTATCAAATTTAGAATTGCCGGATACAAGTGTTCTTTCAAATTGAGCCAAAGCTTTAACGACATGTGAGGAGTCAATTTGATCGGTATTAAAAGCCTTTTTAAATAAACTTGGATAATTGCTATGTGTATTTAATTTATCGGCAACATTAAGCCAATTGTCGTGCATTTCAATAGGATTATTAATTCTCTCTAACGCTTGCTCTTCTAAAGAATTAGCCCTGCCATCCCAAAATAAAGAAGGGCTCCAAGCCAAGTTAAAAAGAACCATTGCATTACGGTCTCCTTGAACTCCATCAATACCAGTACTGAATTGAGAAGGATCTGTAAATCCTTTAAATTGATTGTGGCAAGACGAACAAGATTGTGTGCCATCTGCACTTAACAAGGGTTCGTAAAACAATTTTCTTCCTAGGGCAACACCCTCAATGGTCAATGGGTTGTCAGGAGGTTCAGCAAGAGGAGGTAAAGGACTGGGCACAATTAAATTGTAAGGAGTGGGTTGGTTATCACCATCGCTTTTGTTATCGCAATCGGTCTTGCAACAAGACTGACTTGCGATTGAAACAACAAGCAATAAATAACGCAACGTTTTTAGCATAATACCATCAATTTACATACTGCTAAAATATAACAATAGTTATACCAATAAAATTGATTTAAATTATTTTTTACAAGAGTTCCATATTTAAAATTGAATTATATTTGCAATTCTTAATTTAACTTATGCTATTGGACACTAAAACATCTATATATTTAAACTCTACCTTAGATGAGGGATTAAAAAAAATCGCTAAAAAAGTTTTTTTAAAGGAACGAATTACTGTTGAAGAAGGTGTTTATTTATTTGAACACGGAGAACTCGGTTTTTTAGGTTCTTTGGCAAATCATATTCGAACAGAAAGGCACGGTGATTTCACCTATTTTAATCGTAATTTTCACGTTGAGCCTACAAACATATGCGTCTTCGACTGTAAATTTTGCTCCTACTCACGTTTGCTTAAAGAACGACAAGAAGGTTGGGAACTGAGTGCTGACGATATCTTTTCTAAGGTTAAAGAATACGATGGTAAACCCGTAACAGAAGTTCATATTGTAGGAGGTGTTCATCCTAAAATGGGCTTAATGTATTTTGCAGAACTCATTAAAAGAATAAAAAACCATAGGCCTGATTTGCATGTGAAAGCATTTACCGCTGTAGAGCTTGAGTATATGTGCAGAAAAGCTAAAGTTACTAGTGAAGAAGGTTTGCGGATTTTAAAGGAACACGGTCAAGATTCACTTCCTGGAGGTGGTGCCGAAATATTTGATGAAACCATTAGAGCCAAAATCTGTAACGATAAATGCTCTTCAGAAGAATGGTTATCGATACACGAAGCAGCTCACAAAACAGGTATGCCCTCGAATGCAACAATGCTTTACGGTCATTACGAATCTTATGCGCATCGTATAGACCACATGAACAGGTTAAGGGAGTTGCAAGATAAAACAGGTGGTTTTAATACGTTTATTCCGCTAAAATTTAGAAATGGTAACAATCAAATGTCAGATGTTCCTGAGGTGTCTACTCTAGAGGATTTGAAAACTTATGCTGTATCAAGAATTTTCTTAGACAACTTTAACCACATTAAGGCTTACTGGCCTATGATTGGAAGAAACACAGCTCAAATGTCGCTTAACTTTGGTGTTAACGACATTGATGGTACTATTGACGATTCTACAAAAATCTATTCGATGGCCGGAGCAGAAGAACAAAATCCAAACCTATCAACAGAAGAACTTTGTAAACTCATAGAAAACATTGGTCGTCACCCAATAGAAAGGGGTACGCTGTACAATGTAATTAACGATTATAAAAATTATGATTGGACGGCAGAAAATGCCCCGCTTTAATTAAAATCATATCCAAAACGGCTTGTATCTATGACAAGCCGTTTTTTTTATTAGTAAACATTAACCGCGTGATCATGAAGAAAATACTTTTTACCCTCTTACTGTTTTCTGTTTTTAGTCAAATTGAAGCTCAACAACTACTTACAGAAAGGCTGCAGAGAAAGTTAAATAACCTAGATCAGTTCGATGAATTAGTTTCTATACGTATTGAGATGCTCAATAAAATTGATGCCTTTGAAATGCACAAAAAGTTTGTCGAAAATAAAACGCCAATTAAACAAAGAGCTATTCAAACGGTGATGCGTTTGCAAAATAAAGCAACTGAAACTCAATCAAATTTAGTAGATTATATTAAACAGAACAATCCGAGCGTGTATGCTACACTTCGTAATTACTGGATTATAAATTCTGTGTATGCCGAAGCACCTCTTTCATTAATATACGAACTCGGCAATAGAGATGATATTACCCTAATTGACTTTAATATAGACACAAGTTCACCCTTAGAAGAAACGTCTGCCAAAGCCTCAGGGTTTTCAAACACAACGGAAATAGAATCCGGTTTAGTTGCTATAAATGCACCAGCATTATGGGACTTAGGCTACACTGGGAAAGGATTACTTGTGTACGATTATGATACAGGTGTTTGCCCAGATCATCCTGCATTTAAAGAACGTTTTTTAGCAAATCGCTTTCCAATGAGCCAAAGTTGGTACGGTCATTTTAGAGATTTTCCAAATGAACTAAACAGCAATCATGGTACACACACTTTAGGTACAATGATTGGAAAAGGACTTGCTTCGGGAGATACAATAGGAGTTGCACCCGAGGCGTATTGGATTGCTTGTGATTTGGTTACAACGACTGTCGAAGCGCTTCCACCTCTTGAAAATATAGTAGCTGCTTACCAATGGGCATTAGATTCTGACAATGATCCATTAACCACCTTAGAAATTCCAGATGTAATAAATAACTCTTGGAGATGGAGGGATGAAGCAGATACAATACACTGCAACGATTACATTGTTGAATTAATGAATGCACTTGAAGCTGCAGGTATTGCATCCGTTTTTTCAGGGGGAAATTCTGGACCATCAAACACCAGTGTAAATGCACCTCAAAGAATAAATACAACCATTGTCAACACTTTTTCAGTAGGAAGTATAAATGGAAACAACGATAATTTTCCGATCAGTTCTTTTTCTACAAGAGGTCCTTTGCAATGCCCTGCCTCAGATAGCTCATTGATTATACATCCAGAAGTAGTTGCACCAGGACAAAACGTAAGATCTTCAGTTGGCTTAAATTCATACGAAAGTAAGTCTGGAACCTCTATGGCTGCACCTCATGTTTCTGGGGCTGTTTTACTACTTAAAGAGGCATTCCCAGATTTAAGTGGAGCAACAATCTTAACATCCCTATATTATACTGCTCGAGATTTAGGAACTCTAGGAGAAGACAATACCTTCGGCATGGGCATAATTGATTGTTTAGCTGCGTTTAACTATTTAAGTTTAAATCATACGCCCTCCAACCCGCATCAAAACCCCTATGATATTGAAGTAGTAGAAATTTCAAATCCTAATTCACAAATTGTATGTGCTTCAACGGTTAATCCAAGTTTTTTAATTAGAAATAATGGAGACTCTACCGTTTATCAAATCGGTGTAAACGTTACATTAGATGGAGAGGCTCTAACCACCTATATTTGGGATGGAATCCTAAATTCTGGTGAGAGTATTACAGAAAATATTTCTGAATTTTTGATAGATGAAGACGTGACCATTCAACACGAATTGCAAGTACAAATAACCTTGTTTGATCGGTATGAAAAAGATGAATACAACAATTCATTGCTTAAAAGATTTTCATGGAATGAAACTACTCCGGCTCCGTTTATAGAAAACTTTGAGAGCAATACGTTCGAAACTAATAAATGGAAAATTATAAATCAAGATAATGACAGAACTTGGAATATTACTGAGACCCAAGGAATAGAAAACTCTTCCTTATCAGCAAAAATGAATTTATACAATTATTCGAATGTAAATCAAAGAGACATCTTGCAGTCACCAACGATTACTCTAGATCAAAATGAAGAATACTATTTAAAATTCTCCTATGCACATCAAAATAGAAATATTGGCTCTAGAAAAGATTCCTTACTCGTTGAAATTTCAAATGATTGTGGAGCAACTTTTAAAAAAGTTTTTGCCAAAGGTGGCGATGAATTGCAAACTTCTGACACACTCGATTTAAATTTTGAACCTTATTTCTCAACGCATTGGGAACACGAAATGCTAAACATTTCAGAATATCTCCCCTCGAGTACATCTTTAGTTATTCGTATTTCAACGGTAAATGCAAGACAAAATAATGTGTATTTAGATGATGTAATTCTATCAACTCAAGAAGAGTTTTCGTCGTACGAGATGATTTCAAATAGAATTCAACTTTACCCAAACCCTACGACCAATTCTATTAAATTAATTTGTGCTTCGGAAAATGAATCTATACATACCGTTAACTTGATTGACTTAAGCGGTAGGATTTTAGAAAGTAGAACAACACTTTCGAACAAAGTAATAAACTGGAACCTTAGTAATTATGAGGTAGGATTTTATGTATTTGAAATACTATCCGAACAAGGAAGAAAAACCAAATCTTTTGTAAAAAAATAAATTAGATATCTAAATGTAGCTTACTTATGTATTTGATGATCTCATCAAATTTACACAGAAACTAGAATCCTAAAAAATTATGTATTTTAGGGGATGAATTATAGGAAATAAGAAACTAATTTAAAACGAAATTGTTATGGGTAAAGGTAAAGATGCCAAAAAAAGTGTAAAAAAAGAAGCCGCAATGACACCAAAAGAAAAAAAAGCAGCCAAAAGGTTAAAAAAGGCCAAATAGTTTTTAAAAACGGTATTTAAAATTGAAATCTATACTTTGGTTAGAATACTAATGCTCTTTTTAATTATGCTATAATGGCTTTTAGTCTAAAAATACCAAATAATCTCAATGAAGAAAAGTAAAGAAGCACTAGATTTTATAAATACCTATACTTTTACCAAACCAACCATAGGAATAGTTTTGGGTACAGGCTTAGGTGGACTATTGAAAAATTGCATTGTAAAATGTGCCATCCCTTACGATAAAATACCACATTTCCCTATTTCTACCGTTGAATCTCATAAGGGGCAACTTATCTTTGGAGAAATTTCTGGCAAACCAGTCGTTATAATGCATGGTAGATTTCATTATTACGAGGGGTACACTGCAAAAGAAATTACATTTCCAATAAGGGTACTTAAAGAATTGGGTATTGCAACGCTTCTTTTATCAAATGCATCTGGAGCATTGAACTCGGAATTTAAAAAAGGGGAACTGGTTATTGTAGATGATCACATCAATTTATTATTTGAGAATCCACTTAGAGGAAAAAACGTTGATGAACATGGCCCGCGTTTTACGGACATGTCTCAGCCTTATGACAAGAGACTGCAAAATATTTTATGGGAATGCACTAAAGACATCAAGTGTAAGTTTCATAGTGGCGTATATGCCGCTTGGCAAGGTCCATCTTTAGAAACTCGAGCAGAATATAGAATGCTAAAAATTTTAGGTGCTGATTTAGTCGGAATGTCTACTGTACCAGAAGTAATTGTAGCCAACCATATGAGCTTGCCATGTGGGGTTGTTTCTGTATTAACCGATGAGTGTGATCCTGAATCACTTGAACCTGTGTCAATTGATCAGATTATTGAAACTGCTGAACAAGCCGAGCCTCATTTAACTTCATTGTTTACAAAAGTAATAGAGCGATTATAAAGAGGTTAGAAATTTCATAGTGTCTACTCCGTCTGCATAATCCGTTAATGTAGGGTGCTGAGATGTTCCAAAAGCAAACGATTTGGGTAAGGCTAAATTAGTCACTGTACACTGAATTTGATCTTTTAAGTTTTCGAGGGTTATCTTCAAATCATCTAAACTATCATAATATTCGTAATGAAGCATAGAAATTGGCGAAGCCAACGAATCGTCTTCGCGAATTAATAAGAAGCCATTTTCTAACATCTTATTACCACCCATTAAAAACAAAGCTCTGTAATAATCTACATTATTAGCGTACTTTTTATTGTTTACAATGTCTTTAAAACTATAAAGAGCATCAAATAATTTAGTGAAATCGTAATCTTTAGGAATATAAACTTTAGAAACATTTCGACAACCTAAACCATAATAATGTTGAAAATATCGAGCCGTATTATTAGAACCCGTTGCAATAACAGCATCAAAATTTTGCAATCGTGCATCAGTAATGTCTATTCTATCAGAAAATTCGTCATTTAAAAAAACAAGCATTTTAACCAGAAGTGGCAGTAAAATCTTATCATCAGAGGAGAGTTTTAAAAGAACATTGTTTCCTGATACAATCACACACACAAAATCGTGAAAACCAACTAAAGGTATATTACCAGCCATAACAAGACCTATTTGTTTGGGTGTATTAACTTTTGGATATCCAGATGCCCATTCGGATAAACTAGAAATTGTTAACCATTCAGAGAGCGAAAACACTGCTCTTCTTACTTGAACTTCTTCGAACCATCCGTTGTGAATTTTAGCCGCATAAATAGCAGAAGAAAAGGCCTCATAAAAAGTATCGTTTAGTGGATTACTTATCATTTGAGTAGTTGTGGTTTTAAACTGACTCAAAAAAGCACCAACTGTACTAAATGCTTCAATTGATTTTTCTCGTTTCATCAACAATGTTTTTCTATATTTGTAATACAAAAATACAAATCTTTAAAGCATAACAACAGAATGGCGATTAAGATAACCGACGAATGTATAAATTGTGGAGCATGTGAGGCTGAATGCCCGAACACAGCAATTTATGAAGGTGGCTTAGAATGGTCTTTCGCAGAAGGCACAGAACTAAGCGGTAAGATACATGCTAAAAGTGGGCTTTCGGTAGATGCAAATGAAGAATTAGAGCCGGTTTCTTACGACTTTTACTACCCCGCCACGGATAAATGCACCGAATGTAAGGGATTTCATGAAGAGCCACAATGTGCTGCCGTTTGCCCTGTAGAGTGTTGTGTTCCAGATGAGGATCATGTAGAGACAGATGAAGAACTCTTATCTAAGAAAGCCTTCCTTCACAGTGAAAACTAGTACCTTTAAAATACTGTGTATTGTTTTATTGTGCTCTAATATTTTAGCGGCACAAAACACTGATTTTTTATTTTTCGAATCGAGATTACAGACACTTGCCAGTAAAATACTTTCTGCTGAAACCGACTCACTAAAAGACGAGGTAAATAAATTACTGATTGAGGATATTGAAGAGGTATTATTAATGAAAGGTAGTTTTCAATATAATTTTGAATCTGTTGACATACTCTCTATACTAGCGTCACCGGATAAAAAATTCAAAATATTTAATTGGGTAGTGCCAAAATCAGACAATAATTTTGAATACTATGCTTACCTTCAGTTCTATACCAAACGAAAAAAAAATCAGTTTTTCATTAAGCTAAATGATCTGTCAGATTCAGTTTACAACGAACAGAGCCTTGTATTTAACAATGGAGATTGGTTTGGCGCATTGTACTCTGATATAATTCATACAGAGTTCAATAAACAAGATTTTTACACTCTAATTGGTTGGGATGGAAATAATTCCACATCAACCAAAAGAATTGTAGAAGTTATGTATTTAGACGAAAATGAAGAACCTGTTTTTGGAGCACCTATTATCAAAATGAATGATGGTACTAAAAATAGAATGATTCTGGAATACTCTAAAAAGGTAAGTACAAACATAACCTACAATTCTAAAGATGAGTATATTGTATTTGATCACCTTGAACCGCTTGAAGGTGCTCAAAAAGGCATGTTTGAATTTTATGTGCCAAGTTTAAGTTTCGATGGCTTGACCTTTAAAAATGGCAAATGGCGTTTTGTAGAAGACGTTGCTATATTCAATTCAAAAGATCAGGATATGAAACAAGACAGAAACATTGAACAGGGCCTACAAAGGCAATAAACATATTTACTTTTAAGGGTTTAACTTTCCTGCAATATAAGCTGTAGTCCATGCAGACTGGAAGTTAAAACCTCCAGTAATGCCGTCAATATTTAAAACTTCTCCAGCAAAATAAATGTTTTTACAAACTTTACTTTGCATTGAACTTACCTCAACTTCATTTAAATCTACGCCTCCACTGGTCACAAACTCTTCCTTAAAAGTAGTTTTACCAGACACAGAATAAACATCGTTCAAAAGAACATTTATCAACCGATTCATTTTCTTTTTCGAAAGTTCAAACCAAGGTAAATCTCCATCAATATCCACCTTAGATAGTAAATAAACCCACATTCTATTTGGTAAACCAAATGGGTTAGCATTGCAAATTTTCTTTTTTCTTATTGAGCTGTCTTTAGCAAGTAATAGGTTTAAAACTTCTACTTCACTTTTAATTGACAACCAGTTAACTTGAATCTTAAATTGATAATTTTGATCATGTAAGAAACGTGCACCCCAAGCTGAGAGCTTTAGAATTGCAGGGCCACTCATCCCCCAGTGGGTAATTAAAACGGGGCCAGAATAGGACAATTTAGACGCTTGAATACGAACCGTTGCATTTGCAACAACCAAGCCCATAAGACTCGTTACACTTTCATTAGGCATGTTAAATGTAAACAAAGAAGGCAAAGGGTTTACAATGGAATGTCCT
>Ga0206128_1004580_pt1 | contig 10728 bp, 8 predicted proteins | sample Helgoland_Spring_7_FD_148601 | JGI IMG/M metagenome (GOLD analysis project Ga0206128, IMG submission 148601) | Pelagic subsurface seawater microbial communities from Kabeltonne, Helgoland, North Sea - Helgoland_Spring_Bloom_20160426_1 | ecosystem: Environmental > Aquatic > Marine > Epipelagic ...
TATAAAATGTATATATTTAAGCCCTATATATACGTGAGATTTTTTTTTTGGTAAAATTACACAAAAATTAATTAATTAATTGGTAATTCATTTTAATTAATTGGTAATTTTGTATTAAAGAATTTAATTAATGATATATAAAATAATTTGTAATTTAGTTTATATTTCACTACTATTTCACTACTATTTAATTATTTATTCATACACCATAATTAAATAATAATTTTTTTTTGTAAAACATTTTGATTAAGTGTACACATAAATAATTATACTAAAATAAGATATGTTTATTAATTTTATACCTATAACTTGATATACAATTAATAAATAATATAATATAATAAAAATAAGACTATCTCAATCACAATATATAACACAAATAATGACACCTGCCGCAGGCGGCGTAGCCGCCCAAACCTTCTACTGACACGTAGTGTCTGGAGAGTCTTTTATCACCTCCATATCACCCACCCATATCACCCCCATATTACCCCTATATCACTACCTTTTCTATTTAATATAACTTTATAATCTCAAATTTTATTGCTTTTATTCTTACATCATCTGCATCTGGATTAATTAAATTTAAATATCTTTTTTTTAATTGATTTATTAATTCTTCTGTTGATAATCTTTGATATATATCCTTGCTTAAATATGTTTATTAATTTTATACCTATACTATGATATACAATTAATAAATTATATTATATAATAAAAATAAGACTATCTCAATCACAATATATAACACAAATAATGACACCTGCCGACATAACCTTCTTCTCACACGTTGTGTCTGGAGTGGATTTTATTACACACACGCATTACACCCATCTATCACACACTCATTACACACATCCATCACACTCCCATTACACACTCATTACACTTATTACACACTCTCATTTCTATCTTTTCACACTCTCATATCTCTCTCATTGCAGTCTATATTTATTCTGCCATATTATGATCCGGTGCATATGCACCATGATCTTCACGTGACCTCATTGCTTGTTCTCTCATAATTGCTTGTTCTTGTGCATATAACTCTGGATTTATTCCTTGCGGTACTTGTTCTTGTGTTCTCATTGCTTGTTCTCTCATAATTGCTTGTTCTTGTGCATATAACTCTTGATTTATTCCTTGTGGTACTTGTTCTTGTGTTCTCATTAATTCCTGTTCCATATTCATTAGCTGCATACCTCTAATTAATTCTTGTTCTTGCGTACGTAAATTATTTAAAACTTTATTTTTTTGTTCTGCTTTCCATGAACTAATTGAAGTTATTACTACATTTGGATTACTTTTATTAAATAATGCCACTTTCCCTTTCCATCTTCCAAAAATAATCCATTCATTTGGATAAAATTGATATTGGTCATTTCCATCATCAAATGTATTTATTACAAAAACTTTTTCTCTATTTGCTTTTATATAATTCCAATTTTTATTTCTTAATAATTTTTTATAATCACTATCTTTTGTAATATTTATTTCTTTTACTTGTCTTTGTAAATATTGATGTTGTTGCATTCCTATTCTATTTGGTGATATTATGTTATTATTAAACGGCCAATTATCATCTGGTGGTCCTTTATCATCTGGTGGTTCATTATTACCTTTTGGTCCTTTATCATCATTTATATCAAAATTTAAAATACTCATTTCATTTGCTATATTATAATTTTTTATATTATATGTTATTTCTTCAATTAAATTAGTACTATTTAATTTTAATGATATTTTGTATATCCTTTTGAATTCTATAATGAAACATTTTATACTTTTTATATAAATTTTTAAATTATTTATTATTTCTTTTAAATCTTTATCTAATTTGTATTCTTTTTTTATATTTTTTAATACATTTTCTAATAATTTTAAATTAATTACTGAATAATTACCTACAACATTATTATATATTTCATTATAATAATTACTTTTAATTATTGAATCTAATTTTAAAATTACTTTACTGCAGTATAATATATTATTTTTATTAATTTTCTTCTTACTACTTTTTTTTCTTGTTCCACTTTTTTTTCTTGTTCCACTTTTTTTTCTTGTTCCACTTTTTTTTCTTGTTCCACTTTTTTTTCTTGTTCCACTTTTCTTTCTGCCTCCAATTTTATTATTATTAAACATTTTTATATATTAAGTTAATATTTTTTGTAAAACATTTTAATAAAGTTTACACACAAATTAAAAATATATGTTTATTAATTTTATACCTATAATATGATATACAATTAATAAATAATATAATAAAATAAAAATAAGACTATATCAATCACAATTTAATACACAAATAATGACACCTGCCGACATAACCTTCTTCTCACACGTTGTGTCTGGAGAGGATTTTATTTTAATCTGATTAGTTGTTTAGTTGAACTTTTTCCATAATATCGAGAAGGAATTATTTTTACCTTAAATAAATAACTTTTAAAACCTGGTAGTTCACTAATCATTATAGTGTTTTCATCTGTATCTATTAATCTTCCATCTTCTGGTCTTAATTTATATGCTAACAACTGTCTATCATTCATTTCTATTGGTTCTCCTATTTTGTATAATGGTAGTAACGCAATTCTTGTACCAACTTGAACTTCTATTTCCTTTTCTGGTTCTGCTATACCTTCCATCTTTCTTAATTTACCTCTTGTATTATATTCTATTGCCGATAATACCATATCATCATGTGATATATCATCTGTATCAATTACTTCAATAAAAGCATGACTATTAACATGATGATTTTCAAATTCAAAAAAATACTCATTTAGACGAGTCCCAGTTTTTATATCTTTGTAAATAAATAGGGTAAAAGTTGGGCTTTTATTTCCGAATTGATCAGAAGTAAGATCGATTTTCTCAATGTATGCTATGTATTTTCTTAATGTTCCCACTGGATTTGAACGTGTTTTGTTTTTCCATTGAGAATAGAAAACCCAATCTCCTTTTTTAAATTTTTTACAAGTATCCTTTTCTAAACTTTTTAGAGTTACGTCATCAACATCTTCTCTATAACTGGAATATTCAAGTTTAATTTTATCTATTTCATTACAATTACCCCCTCCACTTATATTTTTCAATTCAAGATATTTTTCCTTATATTTCAAATATTTTAATTTGTACGCATCATTATTCATTTTTCTTTATATTATATATATATATTTTTTTTTATGGTATTTTATATTTTAAAAATTATTTTTGTTGTAAGTCATAAAATTAATGGTTATATATAAATAATACTAGTGTTATTACAGTACCGAATAAAATATACATAATTGTATAAAAAAATAAGATATATTTCAATCACAACTAATAAAGAATAAATATCATTTTCCGCTGGTGGCGTTAGCCACCAAAACCTTCTACTGACACGTTAGTGTCTGTAGAGGAAATGATTACACATACCCATTACACTCATTCAATACACACTCATTACTCACTTATTTCACTCTTTTTATTTCACTACTATTTAATAAAGTGTACACACAAATAAAAAAATTTGTTTTTTAATTTTATACCTATACTATGATATACAATTAATAAATTATATTATATTATAAATATAACACTATTTCAATCACAATTTAATAAATAAATTATGACACCTGCCGCCGTGGCGTTAGCCACCTAAACCTTCTACTGACACGTTAGTGTCTGAAGAGGACATTAAATATTCCTTTGATCTACTATTATTATTTATTTTTTATAATTTGTAATTTAGTTTATATTTTACTACTATTTCACTACTATTTAATTATTTTTTTCTGTAAAACATTTTAATAAAGTTTACACACAAATATAAAATATATGTTTATTAATTTTATACCTATACTATGATATACAATTAATAAATAATATTATACAATAAAAATAAAAGTTAGTTCATTAAAGATTGTATTTTAGTTTTTAATTGAGTATATTTTTGATCTAAATCATTTTTTTCTGTATCTTTAGTTTTAATTTGTAAATTTAATTTATCTACATCTTGAGATAATTGTTTTATTTGTTCTTTTAATTGATTTTCATATTCTTTACAATTTAGATTTTGTTTTAGTTTATGATCTAAAGTGTTATTCTCTTTTTTTAGTAATTTATTTTCTATTTTTAATTCATCAATAGTTTTATCTTTGTGTTCTATTAACTGAGCCATAGAAATATCAGCTTTACTATCACCATTAATTTCTTGAATTTTATCTGCCCAAAAATCATTAAATTGCTTTTCAAATATGTTAAATTCATTTTCTTGATAAACATTTGGATCTAATAAATATTTAACTTGATTACTTTCATAAATTTCATTAGATAACGAATTAATAACTAATCTTTGAGTATTTAAATAACTCAATATTTTATTTGTGGAATCATTATATTTTTTTGTTTGTTTATTATTTGCATCCTTAAAACACTTTTTACAACATAAAAATTTATTATCATTTAATAAATTAATACATTCTTCTGGTAAAGAATTATAATTATAAGTTTCTTTTAAATCTTTTTCAAAAATTTTTTTTTTATGTATTAAATCTATATATATACTTAACTTCGGATAATAATGGGTATATGTAGTATAATTATTTTTATCACACCCATTATAATTTCCATCAAAGATTAAAGTAATTTTATTAAAAATAGTTATAATATTATCAACTTGCTCATCAAATAATTTCATATCATTTTTACGAATATTCTTTAATTGAAATGTTTCATTAAATCCTTTATTTAAATTACCATTATTATCATTATATTGTTTAATAATTGAATATACATTAAGATAATTTGTAATAACTTTTAAATTTAACATACCTTTTAAACGATATTTATAATCTGAACTAAAATTAATACTTCCAAATAAACCAATAACATATTCATCATCATTAAGGGAAACATCATTATTCAATTTACTAATATTATTAAAAAATCCATAAAAACTAAAAATATCATTTGGATTTTGATTTCCTACAGTAAAATTATATGAAAATTTATTATTTTCATTACTACCTTTATCTAAGTTTCTAAACATTGTTGTTTTCCCTATTTCATACAAAAAATCCTCTTTATAAATATCCGAATTTTTATATTTTAATTCTTTTAATTTTTTAGACATTTGATTTTTAATTTCTTTATCAAATTTTATACGTAATTCTAATTCATCTTTTTTAAATTTTTCTTCTAAATTTTTAAAATGTTGGTCCATATGTTGATATAAACCACGAATCATATTGAATTTTTTTACTAAAGTTGAAGTATTTAATATTATATTAAATCAATTTTAAAATTGAATTTATTTTTTAATTTTTAATATAAATTCAATAAAATTAAAATGGATATTACTAATCTTAGAAATCAGTGTCGTAATAATGGATTAAGAGTTTCAGGTACTTGCGATGAATTAATTGAAAGATTAAAAGAAAATAATTTATATAATCAATTAACTAATACACTCGAATCAGAATTTGAAATATATGGCAAAAGTATTGGAGCAGATGTAATAATTGTTTATGGTTCGCCAGACATTGTTGGATATTATAAAAAAGATGGTATGAGTTATGATAGACCTTCATATTCTAAAATAAACAATAATGGAAATTTTTTAAAAAATGGAAAAATTAATATTTATTATAAAGCATCTTTAGATTCGTGTGGAAATTTTAATAATTCACTATATAAAGGCTCTTGGATTATTGGAACCAATAAGTTTAATAATCCAATAAATTATTACAATATTTGTGAAGAAAATCATAGTTATACAATTCCATTAAATGACTGGGAAGATGAAATTGATATAAAAATTTTAAACTAATTCTTTATAATAATAACATATTTGAAATTTGTTATTACTTTAACTAAATATTAAATAGTATTAATTATTTTATATCCATTAATATAAAACATATGTTTATTAATTTTATACCTATACTATGATATACAATTAATAAATAATATTATATAATAAAAATAACACTATATAATAAAAATAACACTATATAATAAAAATAACACTATATCAATCACAATTTAATAAATAAATTATGACACCTGCCGCCGTGGCGTTAGCCACCAAAACCTTCTACTGACACGTTAGTGTCTGAAGAGGACATTAAATATTTCTTTGATCTACTATTATTATTTATTTTTATAATTTGTAATTTAGTTTATATTTTACTACTATTTTAATACTAAACTATATTTATTTTGTAAAACATTTTAATAAAGTGTACATGCGAATAAAATAAATATGTTTATTAATTTTATACCTATACTATGATATACAATTAATAAATAATATTATATAATAAAAATAACACTATATCAATCACAATTTAATACACAAATAATAAATAATATTATATAATAAAAATAACACTATATCAATCACAATTTAATACACAAATAATGACACCTGCCGCCGTGGCGTTAGCCACCTAAACCTTCTACTGACACGTTAGTGTCTGGAGAGGCTTTTTATAAAACCCATATCATTTTGGTACTATTTTATATATTGATGTTATTTCACCACTACTGACTTTATCTTCTAAGTCCGTTATTAATTCATCTTTATCATACTCTTGTATTTCGTCTGAATATGCATCTATTTTTATGTATTTACCAAGACCATTTGAACGATAACTCTTAAAATGTAAACCTCCGTATTCTTGAGTTATAAAAGGATTATCATTTATTATTGTTTCTGTTAAAAATTCTAATGGATTACTATACATTATTTCTATACTTGAATTTGAATATTTTCCTATATTTATTCCATTCGCCACTAATATATTTATTAATTGTTCTAAATTTAAAGATATATCATCCGTCCATGCATCACCACTTCTTCTTGCATCTCTGCATACTCCTGTTTGTTTTGTAAAATCACTTAATGCTTTTTTACTTTTTCTATCCTCCCAATTTAAATTAAATATATTTAATACCGCTTCTATTCCACAACCTCCTGATATTCCTAACGACTGATTTTTTTTTATATAATAATAACCACTTCCATGATCTTTTTTTATTTCAAACATATATCCACCTAACATCTCTTTTAATTCCAAATATTTTGTCTTATATTTCATATATTTTGATTTATACGCATCATTATTCATTTATATATATATATATATTTTTTTTTTATAAAAGATTAAAATAAAAGTACACACAAATAAAAAGACCAAATTAAACATATGTTTATTAATTTTATACCTATACTGTGATATACAATTAATAAATAATATAATAAAATAAAAATAACACTATATCAATCACAATTTAATAAATAAATTATGACACCTGCGGCAGGTGGCGTAAGCCACCTAAACCTACGATTATCAAAGGAAAATGGAATAATTATGGTAATGGTCAAAGATATGAAGGTTGGAAAAATGTAAAAGAAAATTCTATTATAACTTACATTGACGATGATGACTTTTATATAGATAATAACGTTTTTAAAAAAATAGCAAATAAATTTGCTAGTAATAAAAATTTAGATGTTGTATTTTGGGAAGGTATGAGATTTGGTGAATTATTTAATAATAAACCACCAAGAAAATTTAAAACAATGTCTAATCAATTTGCACATTTAAAATATGATAAATTTAACAAACCAATTAGATGGGGCAAATATAATAAAAATGAGTCTATTCCTGGAAGAGATGGTGACTTTGTTAATAAATTAGTCAAAAATTATAATTATTCTTATATCGACGAACCTTTAGTAGTTGTTGAAGCTGAATCAAAAGGTAAATAAAATAATAATCACTAAAAAAAATAATATTATATTTTTCATTTCAAAAATATTATTTAATGGTTTTACTATCTCTTGATTATTTGTTGTAAATTTTTCAATTAATGGTGATGTGGTTCCCTTTCTACCAACCCATACTTTATACATTAATTTGTCTTTTTCTTTTTTATTAAAATAGTTTTCTATTGTATAACCCCATTTTTGGTCTAAATGGATATCTCCATTTATTGATTTTATTTTATTATCACTTGTTAATAATAAAGATATTATTCTTTCAAAACACATCCGATCGTGACGACATTTTATCATTGATATTAAAATATTTAAATAATTTGTATTATCAAATATTTTATTTATATATTCTATATTTAAAATAGCCATTCCACCAAAACAAATATCCCATTTATCTTTTTGATTAAATTTTTGATTTAATTTATTGGAATTATCCATTTTTTTTATAATTTCTAAAATTCTATTTTTAACTGTATAATCCCAATCATGTTTTGCAGTCCATAAAAAATGATATTTATTTGTATTTAAATATTCTGGATTTATTCTTTTATTTATAAATACAGTATCATGTATAATAATTGTATTTTTAGAGAATTTATAAGTATAAAAATAATAATAAGGTAATAATTCCCCTCTATTTGGTGGAAATTTACTATTTATTATTTCAGTATTAAATAATTTACCTTTTATTTTTTTGGGTTTATAACTAGAATGATCATCTATAATATAAATTTTTTCTGTTTTATAAAATTTTCTTATACAATCATAACATTCATTCCAAAATATATTTTGACTTTCATTTCCCACATGACGTAAAATTATAAATGATAATTGAATCATATATTTTATAATTATATTTTATTTATTTTCGAATTGTTTTATTTTGCTCTACAGTTGCTTTTGCAATTTCATAATATTCTGAATTTTTTTTTTCTTGTAAATATTTCTCTTTAAACTTTTTAACATACTTTATATTAAAATTATTTCCTTGATACTTTATCTGCTTTTTTAAGAATACATCAGCAATTATATTACCATTATTTTCTAATAGTATTGAATATGATGTTTCATCTTGAATATAAACAACTGGTTCTTTATTTGTTGATTTTTATTTAATTATTTCACCATTCGACAAAATTTTTAAATTAAACAAACTATTCATAATATTATTATATAAAAAGTTTATAAATTAATTTTTTATAATTTATTAGTATCTTCTAGTTTTTCCATATTCTTCATAACGTCTTAATTCTTCTCCTTCTCTACTACGTTCTTGTCTTTGTTTATTTTGTCTTTCTCTTTGTTGTTTTTTTCTTAATACTGCATTTCTTTCATTTTGTTGTACTGAAAACTCACTAGATAAAAAATCTAATCTTTGATTTAATCTTTTATCAATTCTATTTTGTTCTGCAAATTGAGACTCAAGTCTTCTAAATTCACCTATTGAAACATCATCATCTTGTTGTCCTAATCTTAAACGTTCATTTCTTTGGGTCATTCTTTTTTGAGATTCAACTCTTTTTCTTTTTATTACTTCTTTTTCAAATTTATTTATTAATTCTAAAACATCAAAATATGCTTCTTTATCACTTGATACTTTATCAAAACTACTTTGTGGTATGTCCTGACTTGTACTATTAAAAGTAAGCATTGTCCATATTTTGCTTAGACTTTCAATTTTTAAATTAACTTTTTTTTCTAATGATGATAAAAATTCATCAGCATCTAATCTTTGGTCACTGAGTTCTTCCGTCATTTGAAATACATTATTATAAACTTTAACATTTTGATTCATATTCTTTTGTAATTCATTATGTAATTCACTCTTTAATTCCATAACTAATTCTATATCAGAAATTTCTCCACCTATTTGATTTTTTAACGCATTATATCTTTTTTTATAATATTCATATTTTTGTTGATATTTCATTTTATAGTTATTAATAAGAAAATAAATTTTCTTAATTTAAATTAAATAAATAAATTCAATTATTTATCATTAATTTTAATTTCGATATCAATTATATTTTCATTTTATCATTACACTCTATATACTCTCTCTTTTCACTTTTTTTCACTATTTTTTTCACTATTTTTATTTAACTTTTTTTTTAGATATTTATTTAAATAAATATACATATGTTCTATTAACAATTAATTAATATATATATTTATTTATAATATTTAATTCTCTAAAATTTTTAATTAAGTTTACACCAAAATTAAAAATTGAATTTTTTTTAATTTAACTCAAATTTAACTCAAATTTAATTTTTATTAAATATCTCATCTCAAAGAATTTTTTTTCAAATGGATCCAACGAATGAACCTGATGTTTTGGCTGCTCTTAAATCTACTCGTGCAGAATTTAAAAAAGATGAATTTGGACAATTCTATGCCTCCTTACATTTAACTAAAAAAATGGTCATGGCCGCTGTTAATAATGATGGTTACTTTTTATATAATGCATGTAACCGAATAAGAGCTGATAAAAACGTAGTTATGGCCGCTGTTAATAATAATGGTATGGCACTTGAATATGCCTCTTCTCAATTAAAAGGTGATAAAGTGGTTGTTATGGCTGCTGTTTCGTCCCCGAATTCATTAGGCTTTTTTTCCTTCCCTGGTAGCGCACTTCAATATGCCTCCCCCGAATTACAAGCTGATAAAGAAGTTGTTATGGCTGCTGTTTCTCGTAATCGTCTAGCACTTGAATATGCATCTTCTCAATTAAAAGGTGATAAAGAGGTTGTTTTGGCTGCTGTTTTTAATGATGGTATAGCACTTGAATATGCCTCTTCTCAATTAAAAGGTGATAAAGAGGTTGTTATGGCTGCTGTTTTTAATGATGGTAGAGCACTTGAATATGCATCTCAAGAATTACAAGAAGATAAAGAAGTTGTTTTGATTGCTGTTAATAATGATGCAATTTTGGATGCTGGTAAAGTACTTGAACA
>Ga0206128_1004582_pt1 | contig 10722 bp, 11 predicted proteins | sample Helgoland_Spring_7_FD_148601 | JGI IMG/M metagenome (GOLD analysis project Ga0206128, IMG submission 148601) | Pelagic subsurface seawater microbial communities from Kabeltonne, Helgoland, North Sea - Helgoland_Spring_Bloom_20160426_1 | ecosystem: Environmental > Aquatic > Marine > Epipelagic ...
GGGGTACTCATATACCTATTGGAAAAATGGAATCGACGCTAAGTTAGCTTACTGGTTAATCTTTTATGTAGACTTTGGTATCACATTGCTAGGAATAGGCTTACTGTAAACACATGCTGAATGCCCAACTCTTATTGGAGACTGCTATTCTAGGGCTCTACCGCCTTGGCTATTTGAATTCAAAATAACATGGAACGGTTTATTGTCCTGTTTAAATGCGTCTGCAATAATTGTCTCGTCGCTAAAAATACTAGCAGCGAATCAAGCTGCAAAGTAAATATTCTTGAAATACTTATTACCCAATTTGAATGTAGAAGATATGAAGCTACGATCGACTGATAGTTAGAGGGGCATTTTTGGAATGATCTTCGATAGTCAAATTCAAAAGTCCAGAGATATAGCCGGAATAAAGGATCTGCTGGGGCTTTTTCTTAAACTAATTTAGATACAACTGTGCTGTATAAATGGAGGTTCGTGATCCTATTCTTCGTCTAGGAGTGCTCTTAACCATTCTTCTAATTTTTGCGTAGCAATAACATCATCGCGATTGTAGCCAAGAATCTCTTGCTTTAATTGCTGCTTAGATGATTCGTTAGTTTCTTGTAAGAATTGATTGAATTGCACGATTGACCATTGAGAGCCTGAGTTGTCATCTTCCCATTGAAAATTAACCAACTTCGGGTGCTTGCAAATATCCTTAAGTCCGTAACCCTGCAGAGGCAGTACAAGACTCTCGAGTACAGGTTTCTGCATATCGAAAAGAGGACTATCACCCCCCAGAAGGTATAGCACCGTTTCGTTTTCTTCCATGTCATACCGTTTAGCGTACGAGCGAATGGTAGAGCGCTCATGGGGGGAAAAATGTGCCAAGACTAAATCGCTATACAGAGATCGATATTTCTCTACTTTATCAAGGAAAGCAATCCAGCCTTTTTCATCTTCGTCTTCTTTATCTGTCCAGATATACTCGAAATTATTCTTTCCAACAGGCGGGACTAGGAATCCCCAAAGATAAACATGTTTATCTCCACTGGTCGATAGTGGATTATCCTCAATATCAAAATGCACCCAAGTGCCCTGGGGAAGGATGATGGGGGCAACTTTATGAACGCTGCCATCCAGATACGATTGCGCCTGCAATACAGCACGTTGTTTCTTCAAAAGACCTTTTAGGTAAGGTACATCAGGCAAAGTCTCAGGGTCACTATTAGCTAGTGTAGCAATGGATCCAATTTCAGCTTTTTCTAGCCCTTCCGCAGTTCGACCTTGAATGCCATATAGCAGTGAAAGCTCTTCTCTAGCTTCAAATTGCGGTTTGCAGTGTCCATAGTAAGCGCAGGCCCGGCATTTACTGTGACTATAACGGACAGACGGCTCTCTTTCATCTGCCAGTAGTGAGCGCATGTCAATAATAAACTCGCTGGTAATGGCGTTAGCTTTATTGCCGATTTCAGCGGTTGAACCATCACCAAGAAATACAATGGCAGGTAATTCTCCCCCAAGTAGCCTTCGATAGAACCCAAGTTGGATTTGAGTAGACTTCTTGTCCTCGCTGAGCGAGAGTTTGGCATCAGCAGGTTGATATTCGCCGCTTTCGCTTCGAATTAGAAAGTCAGGGAAGCCTATAAAGCCCTCTTCTTCGTTTCTAAGTTGAGCTTGGTAAATAACCTCAGCGTCCTGAGCCATAAGTTGTTGGGTGTGTTCAACCGACCTAGCTTCATGTACATCGTATTGTTCGCGCAGCAACTTTAGAACTTGGCTTTCATGCTCCATCCCTCGCTCAAGGACCAACTGCTCAAAAGCGTCTTCAGTTTTCTCATAATCGAGTTGACCTTCATTGTCGAGCCAAACGCGTCGGGCGCATTCTGCCCATGCGACGGCATCGGAAGGTTTGATGATTGGGTAATGGTTAATGCCGGTCATTTATTAAGTGTTCCTTGCCACAAAGAATCATAGAACAACTAGCACGGTATAGTAGCAACCTTGATCTAGTCAAATCAGGGCTAAATCGAGGTGAGAATTTCTGGATTAGTGCCTGGTGCATCAGAGGCTTTATTTCTGTAGGGTTTTAATTTGACTCCATGACCTATTCGAGTAGTATGCGTTAAAGAATAATGCAAAAATACCTCACTATTTAGTTATTCCAGACAGATACGAAACTTTATCTGCAAGCATCAATTAGGAGTTATTGAATGGACTCAATCAGTCGAATTATTACATCATCAACCATTGTATTGATGCTCTCAGGTTGCGGGAGTGGTGGGAATAATGAAGAAACAATAAGTGAACCAATTATTGAGACTCCGCCAGATACCACAGACCTTGTGTTGGCTATGGAATCTGTATCATTAACCAATTCAATAGATTTCTACCTCCTTCCAGATAGTGACGACTTCGAGAATATCCCTCAAGACCCAATGAACCCCATTACCGCAGAGAGAGTGGAAGTGGGGAAGTTCATCTATCACGACCCTGCATTTGCGACAGAAGGTGTTGCACTTCGCGCCAAGACTTGGTCTTGTGCATCCTGTCACAACGCAAGAGCAGGATTTAAATCTGGAATGACTCAGGGTATAGGTGAAGGTGGCGAAGGGTTTGGTATCAAAGGAGAAGCGAGGGTCTGGCACGATGAGTCTCTTGGAACACAAGATGCGGATGTTCAACCAGTCACCTCACCAACCGTTCTCAACGTTGCCTATCAAGACGTGATGTTGTGGAACGGTGCACTGGGTAATTCCACTAATGGAATCATAAATGCGGGTATAGACCCAGAGCGTTTGATGACAGAAGGTACCCCAAAGGAGGCAAATTCACAGGGACTCTCAGGTATCGAGACCCAAGCAATTGCGGGAACGGGTGTTCATCGAATCGGTACATTCCCGCCTGAACTTGAAGATACTGAATACTACGACTTGTTATTGACTGCGTTCCCTCAGTATACGAGAGATCAGTTAGGAGAGAGTGCAACCGCGTCAATTGCAGCATTTGAACGAACGGTTCTCGCAAACAAGTCCCCTTTTCAACTTTGGTTAAGAGGGGATGAATACGCAATGACTGAACAACAAATCAGTGGCGCAGAGGTCTTCTTTGGAAATGGAGGTTGTGCGGGATGTCATCAGGGTGCCGCGTTCTCATCTCCAGTTGGAGCCACCGCAGACCAAGTCTTCTTTGCAGTTGGATTTAACGACCTTGATATTAACAATGACATCATTGGTGAAGTCCCTGATGGTGTCCGACTGGGACGAGGCGGGTTTACTGGTGACTCACTTGATAACTACAAGTTCAAAGTACCTCAGTTGTACAACCTTGCAGATACCAATGTATTTGGTCACGGAGGTTCGTTCTCGTCTGTACGAGAGGTGGTAGAGTACAAGAACAATGCAGTTGCCCAGAACGAAGCATCAACCAACCAGTTGGATTATCGATTTAGTCCATTGGGTCTTACAGAGGATGAGATAAGTGATTTGGTTGTGTTCTTAGAAGAAGCATTGAGAGATCCAGATTTGATGCGATATGAACCTGAGTCTCTGCCATCTGGTCTATGTGTTATCAACAATGACCCAACGAGTCGTGGTGATTTAGGGTGCGATTAGAAAAATAAGGAGAGCTCCGTTTATTATTTCGATTGTCATATCTTTAACCGAAAGAACAAGGACGCGGACAAGGGCAAGTCAGATGAATTACCAATCAAAGCTATTAAAGATTCGAGAATCAACAATTTTTCAAGTACTCGTAACCATTATAATATTGTTTTCATCAGTAATGGTTGGGGTAGGTACATTTGATTTTAATAATCGCTTTGCGCTAAACATCCTAATCGGTCTAGATATTTCAATAACAATTTTCTTTGTAATTGAAATTTTAATTAGGTTCTTTGCAGAAAAAAAGAAAATAGGTTTTTTTAAAGATGGATGGAATATCTTCGATTTGATAATAGTTATCTCTTCCTTAATTCCTACAACCGGTTCATCTATTCTAGTTCTAAGATTACTTAGATTAGCCAGATTGTTGAGAATTATTTCCTTTATGCCAGAACTAAGATTTGTCATAGAAGCTCTTGTAGATTCCCTTAAGAAAAGCTTTTACGTTTTAGTTTTAATTTTTATCTTACTTTATATTTATGCGGTCGCAGGCGTGATTTTTTTTGAAGACGTAAAGGGAGGAAGATTCGAAGATTTGGGAGAGGCTCTTCTAGTGTTAGTTCAAATTATGACTTTGTCCTCTTGGGAGGAGGTTATGCTAACTATTACAGCCGTGTATCCTTATGCGTGGGCATACTTTGTTAGTTTTGTTGTTTTGTCTTCTATTATAATTCTAAATCTTTTCGTTGCTATTTTGGTTGATGTCGTTTCTGAAAAAAGAAGGGAGAATCTAGAAAAAAATAGCTAAAGAACAGCGAAGACTGAGATGTGTCTATATTCAAAGCTAAGACACTCAATCTTCCTATCTTTTAGACATCAAATAATTTAAAACATCACTCCATGTTTTGTAAGGTGGCGATAGGAAATGAATATGTTCTCCATGAAATTTATCAGCGCCATTTGCAGTCCTATCATCTATTAAAAAATCTCCCATATTAAGATTCTTATGATGACTCAAGATAAGACGCTTATAAGCTGGCTTACCAAGATACTTCTTCACCCAAATAAGCTTGTCAATCCAAGCACTAGGATTTTCCCAAGGAGCTGTCGAAAGAATATAGGTATCGAAGTATTTAGAAAGCTCTTGATAGGCTTCAAGTGCGCCATCGACGGGCATCATCTTTGAGAATATCCCGGGAACCTCATCCAAATCATTTTTAAACAGCCGTCTTTCTGTTTCTGAAATTGAATCAATCCCACTTTGGAAATTTACTAATACATTATCCATATCGATATATAGAACTTTCATAATTTCCCACAGCTACATCAGTAAGATTCTGCAATTAGCTCAAATGTAATAATATTTTAATATCAACAACTATTAAGATCCCAAGCGTTTTTTTAACTGCTTGAAAACTGGTGAATTAAGATCATCCGTTCCTCTAGTCATCAAAAATTTCCCTATTATTGGATGCCTTTCACTCAAATCCTTCACTTGGTTTTGTTCTTGCTCGACTTTTTTTACAATAGTTTGAATTTTTTTGCTGAACTTAGCTTGAGAAGCTTGACTGGATTTTTCAACATCTTCAGACAAGGTATTGAGCTCGTTTTTTGCCTTCTCTAATAGACCTCTTTCCTTTTCAAGTTTAGCTAGCCTTGCTGCCTCTTTCTTTGCTACAGCAGCTTCTTTAGCCTCTCTTTTTTTTCTCTCTTTTTCCTCTTCGGCCAACCGAGAGTTCTTGATTTCAAGATACTCTGATCGCCATTCAAAAAGTGCGCAAACTAGGGCAATAAGCAGGCCTGCTGCATATAGATGATCATCTGTAATTGAATACTGAGAGACACCATCAATTTCCACAGAATCTAGAAAGAAAAAACGTAAAAGCATGAATATAAGAGAGAAAAATACACCGTATGCGACTGTTTTTAGCGCAAGTTTATAAATTATCCAGCTAGCAAATAATTTGATGTAGGCACCCATTTCTATCCTCTCTTATTAAGTTTTGCTGATTTAAGAACTCAACCGGATTTTTAGGTCTTTAAAGACATCCGAACTTAGATCATCAAGTCCTCGAGTCACCAGAAACTTACCAATAACTGGATGTCTCTCACTCAAATCACTCAAATCGTTTTGCTCCTGCTCTACCCTACTTACGATGCTCCTATAATTCTCTTTACAGATATTTAGGAAACCCTTTTCTGAAGCCTCTATCTCAGTATCTAGCAAGCTTAATTCGACCTTAATCGCTTCAAGTCTAGCTTCAGCCCTCTCTGCGGCTTTCTTCCTGCCAAGAAAGCTAATAATTTTTCTATATAGTGTTGCGGCCCCATTTGCTATAAGCGACATCAAGCGAAGACAATAACTAAGTAAAGCTCTAAAAGTAACTACTGCACTTTTTGTGTTATCCGAGGCTCTTTGTGCGGAAGCAATAAAGGGGCTTATTTCTTTTTTCCATGCATCAGCCATATTTTCTCCTGGTCGCAAGGATTTTTTTACCTGAATAAATTCGCCCCTAAATTTATAGTACGAAATAAGCCCTCCTACCAGAGCGCTTATGCCCAACATCAATCTATCAGAGATATCTCCGGCAGAATCACTGAATACAGCAAGGAGCAATATAAGAACCAAGTAGCAACCAACTGAATATAAAACGGTTAACCCTGGAAATTTCCATAACCATGTTGCAAAGAATTTGGAAATCTTACTCATTTTAATTTTTTTACTTTTCTGATTTTTTGAATGCTGCTTTTAATTTCTTTGAAATCTGAGTCTGTTAGACCCTTTCTTTTGTTAACTCTTGCCACCAAAGCTTTTGCTTCAGATAGCATTTTTTCTCTATTCTTGAGATTCTCAAGTAATTTTTCAGCTTCCGCGTTTTCATCCTTCTTTTCTATATCAATCATTGTTTGTAAATCAATATTGTCTTGCTCAGTAAACTGATCTCGAACCTCTTTTGATTTAGCCTTTATTGAATCTTCAGTTTGATCGCGATAAGTTCGATCAGCAGTCGTTTTGAAGACGTCACTACTAACCGTTATGATGACTTCGTGCAACTTTTGTAAGGTAAAAAACTTTTCAAGATTTGTCATTGAAGTTTCTAAAACCAGCTGCTGCTCGCGATTGACAGAGTATGTAATATCCAAGAAGCTCTGTATCTCTTCTTCCATTTGCTCTAATAAAGCGTTTTTTTCATCTGCGATTTTGTCCCGCGCATCCTTTTTTTGTGAATCTAACTTCTGAAGCTTAAGTGACTCTTGTGCTACTTCTAAACCTGCGCGGGAAAGGTTATTCGACTCAATATTCAACTGTTCAATATTTCTTATGCCGTAATCAATCGACTGCTGTATCTCTTCTTGTCGGAGGGAACTTTGATAGATTTTGTTCGATGACTGAATAAGTTCCTTCTGTCCCTTGGCCAGCGCTTTAATCTGCATACCGTTGTAAGCCGTTGCAGCGGCGGTAAGTATTGCTGCATTACTCGATTTTGGCCGTTTTTCTTTTTGACTGCTCGATTGAGTGGAGACTTGAGTATTCATTTATAGTCCTTTAAAAAAATCCTTCTGGAAAATACCAAAGTTTGGGTGAAAAATGCAAGGTTTTTATAATTTTATGCATAACTTTTATTTGTCATAAAAACTATGCATTTGAATTGAAAATTTTGGAAAGAGCTATGAGGCGAAAAATTCAAGGAAATTCGCCATATCGAAAGCTAGAAGAAGTAAAACCTTTATAAAGACAGTGGGTTAACTTGGTTTGGTGGAGGAAGTAATTAGAATTAGACTGTGGCTTATTGATTAAAGCGAGCATGATTATCACCAAATCACGTCTAGTGATGAATAGTAATGAGGTCCCAAGAGGCTTTAGCATTGAATCGCAAAGGTATTACGCTAGTTCCGATACCTGAACTCACAAAGACCTGTCGCCGTTCGTCTTTGTATAGCCCGCAATGGGCTTCTTTGGGCGCCTGAGTAGGCACATACAAAGGCCCAAGAAAGGGTATAGATATTTGACCGCAGTGAGTATGGCCCGCTAATACAAGCCCTTCTACCTTGGGATTGAATGCTCCAGCGGGGTCATGAGTCAGAGTGACCTGTAACATATCATCACAGGGATTAGGGAAATCTACATAGTCAAAGTTATCGGTAAAGGCGTCACCAAGCCCGCGAATACACGTGTCAAAGGCATCCATCACAATAGTCTCATTGTCTAGCACTATCACTCCAGCCTCAGAAAGATACTGAGTCCAAAATTCAGCCCCGGACCAGTGGTCATGATTTCCAAGAACAGCCACAACGGGTATATCACCTGACGCTCGAAAGATATTTGCTATAGCGGGCCCAATTGAGGCTATGTCTTCGTTCGAACCTCCATCGCTAATGTAGTCTCCGGCAAGTAATATGATGTCAGGAGTTTGTTCAATCACTTCTGACCATAGCTCCGCTAGTTCAGCGATGGCATCCGGGGACCTTTTGACATGTAAATCACTGAGAAGGCCAACTCGCAGCGTTTCGTGAGACTCACTATGGGTTGTGAGGTAAAGAGATTGGGTGTTCATTGCAGGCTGGGTGATGCTATTAAGATAGATCCCAACCAGGCCAAATAGACCTGCAAGAAAAATTTTTCTTATACCGATGTTTTTCATAATAGCCTTCAAAAACGCCTGAATATAATCCTTGTGCATGAGCGCCTACCTAGCTAATTACTGTCGCTAACGCCCCAGTCGTAACGTCCAGTCCTCATTGATGTTTTAAATACCGAATCAAAGGTTGTAGATGATAAGCTGGGTAACATAGCAGATCTAGTTCTATAAGATGCATAATAGCGTCATGCCTAGCACAAATAACGAAATGTCATTCTACGATTCAGACTTTGAAGTCGAAAGTCGCAGGGGATGGTGCGAGGAATGTGGGAGGGAGATTGACGAGTATGGCGATGAAGACATACGAAAAAAACAAACAACTTATAAAAATCCTACGGGCCGTTTTTTATCTATTCCTGAGTTTGCTGCTGATTTCCACCTATGTCGTTGCGGCGGCTCTCTTAGAGAGTTGTCATTTGGCTCTTGGGGATTTGTAGACAACCTCACTTTTAATAGGGGTCGGTTTGTTAGCTGTTCAGGAGGGGTTTTGGCCGAATATGGCTCTCTTTATGGCTATCAAGCTGTTATCGACCATGAAGTACGTATTGAAGAGGGAGGGCTTGTGAGAACAATCTCGAGCAACGCCCTGCTCGCTTGGGTAACACCAGAGAACCGAGGAACAGTAACTCATCTCATAAAAGAAACCTATAATTACAAAGGTGAGCTCGTTGATTTTTATGCCCATCCACTGCTAGAGCCTTTTATAGAAAATCATCTTCTAATAATGCCTAAAAAAAGAATTACGGAGACATCCAAAGAAGTAGTGTATGAAAAAATCGATATTGACGATTTAGCTAATGCGTCAAATAGCGTTAACAATAAAAGATTCATAGTAGACCGAGAGAGTGAATGGATATCTGACGTAAACCGTAACCATTTATATCTAATGGATGATGATTGGTACGATGGCGTTACATCTGAATGGAAGACTAATAGACTACATACCGCCACAAGCTGCGGTACTGCTGCCCGACCGAGGTATGAATGGGGTAACTGCCCGGATGTTTATTGTGGCTTTGTCCATGAATTCTGGGAAGACACTGAAATATTAAAATCAAGGTACTACGTTTGGGGAGGCATTGTTACTAACCAGCCTAGGCTTAATTATCGAAAAGACGGACGTCTGTTAAATGTAATCGTATGGATAGATGATAAAGAACATATTATGTGGACGGGGCATTAGTAATTTCCTTAAGCGTACATTAACGTTTTGCTCCGCTTCGGTTTAGTGGTGAATGACAATAAGGAAGTCAGCAGTCTTTGATTTACTGCCACAGTTCAAATACAGTATTAGCATGACTTCTAATAAATACCATCTTTCTATCAGAAACTGCATATTCGGATTCCAGTGCAAAGAGAATTGGGGCGAAATGACATATGTGTCGAAAGCTGCCTCAGGGTCCGAGATAAGATTTTGTTCTAGCTGCGAGAAAGAAGTCTATCAATGCCAAAGCGATCAGGAGTTGACTCGCAATGTGCAGCTCAACCGCTGTGTTGTAATTGCTAGATCTACAGATACCGAGGACGACATACTGCTCGGTATGATCCCGCGACCAAGTCGACCTAACACACAATGACTGAACCAAAATTAACACCGGGCACCCTTTACATAGATCGCGATCAAGATGTCCTATCAGGGGAGTGGGGACCGTATGTGAAGATTGGTATCGTACGGAATGACAAAGAAGCATCCATCCGAAATAAAGAGCATCAAACAGGCAATCCTAGACGAATCCATGTCATTTTTTCTACCGAATCGCCTATGGTTGAACATCTTGAAACCTATCTGCACCATATTTTTGCATGCCGGCGCGTGCTAGGTGAGTGGTTTTTGCTAGATGACAATGCTGTTCAAACTCAAGTCATACCTATTGCAGAGACCCTAATAGAAGAACAGCGCACATCGTTGGAAGCCTTCACACAAAAAGCAGCTAATAAATCTATCACGTCATCTGGTATCTCTAGGGAGCCTACCGACTCTGAATTGGCACTGCACCGAAAAACGCCTTGGAGATTCTCCAAGCGAGACAGGATATTATTAAAAGTAAGCTAATCCAATTAGCTGCAGGTTCGGGAGGTATAAGCGGAGTTTTAGACTTTCAGACAAAGATCTCAAGGCCATCTTTGCAAAAGTCTAAACTCAGAGCTGACCATCCAGAATTATATTCAGAGTATGAAACACTAGTACTAGGCGAGCCGAAAGGCCCGTTCTCGCTAAAAGGTACTTCATCACTAAGGAAATTGGATGAAGAGCTATATGATGAGAAGAAGTTCATGGCTCATTCAGCTGCAAAAGAAAACAGCGACATTACTACTCCACAAGTTGAACCAAATTCCACTATCACTGACCTACATCAAGCCTACCTAGAAAACCTGAAAGCAATAGCCGCTGCCGATTGGCTGTATGAGTCTTTAAAGGCAGGTCTAGCGTCAATATTACATAATGATGATGATATTAAGGGTGTAGTTTCATGGAAAAGGCTCGCGAAGGAGGAGTCCCC
>Ga0206128_1004584_pt1 | contig 10714 bp, 5 predicted proteins | sample Helgoland_Spring_7_FD_148601 | JGI IMG/M metagenome (GOLD analysis project Ga0206128, IMG submission 148601) | Pelagic subsurface seawater microbial communities from Kabeltonne, Helgoland, North Sea - Helgoland_Spring_Bloom_20160426_1 | ecosystem: Environmental > Aquatic > Marine > Epipelagic ...
AGTCGTTTAGCTCCTCTTGCGGCGAAGTGCCAGTGCCAGAGCACCGAGACCGAGGAGTGCCGTGGAGCTCGGCTCGGGAACCGCGATGGAGAGCGCATAGAGGTCCGTGTTGAAGTTGCCATCAGCTTCGCTTGACAAGCTAAGCAATGATATCTTTCACCACGTGGCCGTGCACATCGGTGAGGCGGTAGTCTCGGCCTTGGAAGCGATGGGTGAGTTTCTCGTGGTCGAAGCCCAGTAGATGCATCCAAGTGGCCTGCAGGTCGTGGACGTGAACTGGGTTCTCCGTGACGTTGAAGCCGAGCTCGTCGGTCTGGCCGTAGCTGAAGCCGCTTTTAACCCCGCCACCCGCCATAATCATGGTGAAGGCATCTGGGTAGTGGTCGCGGCCGAGAACCTGTCCTTTGGAAGTGCGGCCCTCACGGAAGGGGGTGCGGCCGAATTCGCCTCCGATGATGATCAGGGTGTCATCAAACATGCCACGTTGCTTGAGGTCTTTGATGAGGGCGGCAATGGGCTTGTCCATGGTGGAGCACTTCTTGACCAGACCATCACCGATGCCGAGAGCTGGCCCAGTGCCGTGGAAGTCCCAGCCCCAGTCGAAGAGCTGAACGAAGCGCACGCCTTGTTCACAGAGCCTGCGAGCAAGTAGGCAGTTGTTGGCAAAGCTTCCTTCACCAGGTTTCGCACCGTAGCTATCGAGGGTCTTCTGGGATTCATCCTTGATGTCCATGACTCCGGGAACAGAAGTCTGCATGCGGTAGGCGAGCTCGTATTGGGCGATGCGCGTCAGGGTTTCCGGATGGGCGAACTCTTGGTAGGCTTGATCGTTGAGGTTACGGATGGTGTCGAGGGTTTTTCGGCGCATGGAGCGGTCCATGCCGGAGGGATCGGAGACATAGAGGACGGGGTCTCCCTTGGATCTGCACTGAACCCCTTGGTAGACGGAAGGGATGAAGCCGGAGCTAAAGGAGTTGGTGCCACCGTTGGGCTGGGTGCCACTGGAAATGAGCACTACATAGCCAGGCAAGTTCTGGTTTTCTGAGCCGAGGCCATAGGTTGCCCAGGCGCCGAAGGAGGGGCGTCCGGGCTGGGGGAATCCGGTGTGGAGGAAGAGCTCCGCCGGGGCGTGGTTGAACTGATCCGTGTGCATGGACTTGATGAAGCAAAGGTCATCAGCCACTTCGTGAAGGTGAGGGATGGCGTCGGACATCCAGACGCCGTTTTTACCGTGCTGGGCGAATTTGTGTGGCGAGCCCATCAGCTTGGGCGTGCCGCTGGTGAAAGCGAAGGTTTTGCCCTTAAGGAAGGCGTCCGGGCACTCCTGGCCGTCACGTTTGACCAGCTCGGGCTTGTGGTCAAACATGTCGAGGTTGGGTGGCGAGCCGGTGAGGTGCAGGTAGATGACTCGTTTGGCCTTGGGTGCAAAGTGGGCAGCTTTCGCCAGCAGTGGGCTCTCCGGTGTCTTAAGCTCACTGGCAGAAGAACCTTGGTTGAGGAGATTCCAGAAAGCGGCTGAGCCCAGTCCGACACCACAATTCTTAAGAAAGTGACGGCGGGTATTGAGGCGGATTTTTTCGAAGTTAGGGTCCATGGGAAAAAGTGAAGAGTGACCGCTGCGCGGTAGTTTAAGTTTAAGCTGGGAGAGTTATCAGCGTTTCATGAGTAGCTCATCCAGATTCAAAATGACGTTGCAGACGATGGTCATTGCTGCGAGATCGGGTAGCTCGATGCCGTGGGGCGCAGGACCAATCGGTTTGGTAGCGATTTCTTTGGCTTGGATGGGGTCGGCTTGGTAATCGGTGAGGGATTCACGGTAGAGCTGTTTCAGGAGTTGCAGCTCTTTGACTGCAGGTGTGCGTGAGAGGGCGAGTTCGAAGCCGTGGCTGAGTTGTTGCTCAAGTTCGCCGCTGTGTTTGACGAGGCGGCGAGCGAGGGCTTGAGCAGCCTCGATGAAGACGGGGTCATTGAGCGTGACGAGGGCCTGTAGGGGGGTGTTGCTCTTGCTCCGGCGCACCACACAAACCTCACGGTTAGGAGCGTCGAAGGTGGCCATGGATGGGTAGGGGTTTGAGCGACGCCAAGTGGTGTAGATGCCACGGCGGTATTTGTCTTCACCCTTGCTGGTTTTCCAGTCGATGCCACCACCGAATGCGGCTTTGAGTCCCATGTCGGGCTGCGGTGGATGAACCGGTTTACCATACATCTTCGGGCTGAGTAAGCCGGCAACGGCGAGTGCCTGGTCACGCACCATTTCGGCACTGAGGCGCACACGCGGGCCACGGGCGAGTAGCCTGTTGGCCGGGTCTAGCTGGTTGAGCTCGGCAGTGACGTGGGAGGATTGCTTGTAGGTGGCCGAGGTAACAAGAAGCTTGAGGAATTTTTTGGTGTCCCAGCCGGATTCACGGTATTCCACTGCGAGCCAGTCGAGTAAGTCGGGGTGTGAGGGCACTTCCCCTTGGGAACCGAATTCCTCACTGGTGGCGACAATGCCAATGCCAAATATTTTTTCCCAAAAACGGTTGGCTGCTACGCGCGCCGTCAGCGGGTTGTTCTCGTGCAGAATCCAGTTGGCGAGGTCGAGACGGTTAGGCGTTTCATTGGCTGGGGTGAAGCCCTCTGGTGAGAAGTCTTTGGGGAATCCAGCAGTAACCTTGGGGCCGTGGCTGAGGTAAGAACCACGCAGGTGGATGTGGGTTTCTCTGCGGTTGGCTGGGGCGAGCTCGCGCATGACGGGAACGGTAGTGGAGGGTTTGATGTTAGCGAGTTGGCGCCTAAGCTGGGCGATTTTTTGCTCCTGCAGTTTCGCCTCAGGGCTATGTTTGGCGTAGTAGCTGAGTAGCTTGGCTACGGCTACGCGGTCACGCTGGTCTGGGGGCGTGGCGATGATGCCGGCAATGTCTTCGGGTAGGGCGGGTGCGGGCTTGGCGGCGTCAGTCACCAGCACGCGGAAGCGGCCGATAGCGTGGTTCGGGTAGGTTTGCTGGAGCCTCAAGCTGAGCTGGCCACCGGATAGTGGGGAGCTGAGCTCAAAGACGGCGTTGTGATTACGGCCGTGACCGCCGGCGATTGCCCAGCCTGAATTTTGACCTGCGTTACCATCAATGGCTTTATGGGCCTCGAACTGTGGCTGCTCATAGCTGGCGCTGGCGTGGGAGAAGCGGGCGATCTGGGCGCCGTCGAGTGAGGCGACTTGCTCACGCTGCGGTGCTTTTTCGTAGAGGTGTTCCCAAACAGGCTGGCGATTGGTGTCAAGAACCTGGAGACGGAAACCATCAAGGCGAGGCTGCAGGCCATTGTCTGTACGGTTCCAGATAACAATGCGGGAAAGGTCTTGTTCGGCACCAAGGTCGACTTCCCAAAAGGCGGCAGGATCGCCGTTATTGTTGTGGGTGACGCTCTTGGATTTGTAGAAGTCGCCATCAGTAATGCCGTCAATGGCGAGTTTGGCGTGGCCATCATGGCCCGTTGTGCTTTGGCGAGCCTTGCCAGTGAGGGCTAGGTTTTTTCCTGTGGAATCAAATGCCTGCACCTCGGCAATGTGGAGAATACGGTCTTTCCCGGGAAGCTCGATACGCACGAAGCGGCCTTTCTTGGTGCCGCTGCCGTTGCCTTCTGAGCCTAGGGTAAGCTCATTGAGCACTAGGTTATGGGTCCGCGCGGGCCCGGAGTGTGGCTGCAGGCGCTTGTCGGCAAGGAGTTCGACCTTGATGGCAGTAATCTTGGCAATAGGTGACTGTGCGCTGAAGCTATAGTCATCGGTCTCTGCTGTTTTGCCGGTGGCAAGCAAAGAGCCATCTTCCTGCACACTCAGGGTGGCACCGGAGGCTGCTTGGGGACCGACGGGCTGGAGTACTTGCCAGTTGGTAATGAGGCTTTTTTCCCACTCGGCTGCGGCGGCGATGAGGCGTGCATCCTCACCGGGGGCGGCGAGGCTTTTCTCGAGCTGGGTGATCTGGCTGGCGAGTTGTGATTTTTGGCCCTTTTGCGCATCGGATATGAGGGGCAGGGTAGGGGATTCGTCTCTTTTGTCTGTGTCTTGGGTTTGGTTGAAGATGTCAAAGATTTGGAAGTATTCCTCGTGGGTGATCGGGTCATACTTGTGGGTGTGGCACTGGGCGCAGGCCATGGTGGTGCCCACCCAGGTGGCGAAGGTCGTGTTGACGCGGTCGATGACGGCAACATTGCGGAATTCCTCGTCATTGGTCCCTCCCTCATTGTTGGTTTGGGTGTTGCGGTGGAAGGCCGTAGCGATGAGTTGGGATTCACTGGGCTGAGGTAGCAGGTCACCAGCGAGCTGTTCGATGGTGAATTGATCAAAGGGTTTGTTCTCGTTAAACGACCTGATGACGTAGTCCCGGTAGGCCCAGATGGTGCGGGGGATATCATCGGCGTAGCCTGCTGAATCCGCATAGCGGGCGAGGTCGAGCCACATGCGGGTCCAGTGTTCTCCGTATGTAGGCTTGGCCAGAATGTGGTCTACATATTTTTCATAGGCATCGGGTGATTCGTCACTGACAAAGCCAGCAACTTCTTCCGGTGTAGGAGAGACACCCGTGAGGTCAAGGGAGACTCGGCGGGCAAGGGTGCGGCGGTCAGACTCGGGTGAGGGCTTGAGTTTGTTCTTGCTCAACTCTCTGTAAACAAAGGCGTCGATGGGGTTTTTCTGCCAGTGCTCGGGGGTGCCGTCGGTCTTGGGGAGCGGGGGGCGTTTTGGCTTTTGGTAGGCCCAGTGGGTTTCATAGTTAGCGCCTTCTTTGATCCATTGCTTGACGATAGCGGCCTGCTCGGGAGTGAATGCATCTCCGTGCTTGGGTGGCGGCATGACCTCTTCTGGGTTAGAGCTGATGATGCGCAGGAAGGCTTCGCTAGCCCCGGGGTTGCCTGGAACGATGGCCGGCACGCCTTCTTTATTCTTGGCGGTGGCTCCCTCAAAGGTATCGAGCCGAAGGCCGGCTTTACGATCCTCAGCATCAGGCCCGTGGCAGAGAAAACAAGAGTTGGAGAACATCGTGCGGATGTCCTTGTTGAAGCTGATCTTATCGTCCGCGGCAAACAGGGCGGAGGGTAGAAAGAGGATGGGAATAAGGAGCCGCATGCGTTGGTGCTGGATCAATTTTTGAGTGGAAATTTTCACGAAATGATAACTGGCCGCAAAGTGTTGGCAGTTTGATGCCTGCCAATCATCTATAACAACTAAGCAAACACCCTAAATCTTTCAATGAAATCGTCAACCTGCTTGTTTGGATAGGCTGGCCAAATGCTGTCACTCCATGGATCACATTGCATCCACAGACGCGTGATAGGGATTAGCGATCAATCCCGACCGACTGTTCTTCGTTAGGCTTTGCCATGGCGCGATGCTAGGCTGTGACTTGTTGTCCCTTGTTGTCCCAAGTGTGGGGTCTTTTCAGCATGCGTCTGTATCAGATTGTTTGTCTCAAACGGGTATGCCGCGAGGACAAGGTGGTTGATGGTTCTGATCATGGACTTCAAAGCTCTGGGTAACAGGGAGACGGTGAGGCGGTCCAGTTCGGGTTAGTTGGTTTTGCCACCATTGACCGAGATCGACTGGCCGGTGACGAAACCTGAATCCTCGTGGGCGAAAAACAGGGCTGTGTGAGCGATGTCCTGCGGGGTGCCCCAACGGCCTTAGGCGGATACACCTCGATTTCCTCAATGGTGAATGAGCCGTTTTTATCGGCGACGGCCGCCTTCGCTTGAATAATCATTTTCAAAGATTGGTGAATTTCGTCCGCAGCATTTCGTAGCCGATCATCCGGGTGTAATCCGGCTCGCGCTCGATGAGTTCTTTGGTTTCAAGAACTTTGATTTTGGAAACCTTCTCGGCCAACGATCGGATCAGCCCGCGCATAATGACCCGCGCGTGGTGCGATCCGAGGCAAAGGTGCGCGCCAAACCCGAAAGCCACGTGCGGGTTCGGTTTGCGGTCGAGTTTCACTTCATTCGGTTCGTCGAACACCTCGGGGTCCCGATTGGCGGACGACCAGCAAAGAGAAACGCGCCCCTCAGGCTGGACTTCAAATCCATGCACATCGGTTTTCACCGGACAGACCCGGCCGATGTGAGTCAGCGGGATAAACAGGCGGAAAAACTCTTCGGAGGCCAGGTTGATCCGGTCCGGCTTCTCACGAATCCATTTCAACGCCTGCGGATTCTCCGCGAAGTAGGCAATGATCCGCGTGGCCGTGTGGATGATGGTATCCCGACCGCCCGCGAAGGCGATGTTAGCAAAACCGAGCTTTTCCTCCATAGTTAGAAGGCGGCCCTGAAACTCCGCTTGATTCAAGGCCGAGAAAAAATCATCACCTGGATTTTCCACCGCTGCCTCGAACATCTGCTGGCAGTATTTTTCCATGAACGGGCCCTTGGATTTCCCGTCGCCATCCTTGAAGACATGAATCCCCCAGCTCACCCATAACTCCGCTTCCTTTTCCGAAACATTGAGCAGATAGGTCAAGGCATAGGATTGCAGTGGAATGGCGAAGTCCTTCACCGCATCGATGGAGTCCAACTCCAGCGCTTTGTCGATCAGCGAGTCGATCAAGTCATTGATCTTCGCCGCCACGTCCGGCTGTTTCGGGCGCAGAAAAAAAGGGTTCACAATATTCCGGTAGTCCGCGTGAACCGGCGGATCGACCTCGAGCGGATACTGGCGCACGGTCCGCACATCCTCCTCCGGAGGAATCGGAATCCGCCGCGGTGCATCGGAACTGAATGTCGTGGTGTCCTTGGCAGCCGCACGGATATCCTTGAGGCGGAGGATCATCGGGACTTTTTCACCCTGGAACGTGCCGACATGAATCGGACATTTCGCGCGGGCTTCCTGAAATGGGTCGTCGTAATTGCTCATGACTGCTAGGAGTTTGCTTTTTGAGTGAGGTGCGGGTTAAGGCTTGGCTTGAGTGATAGAGGGGGGGCTGTTTTTTGTGCTGAAAATTAAATGGATGAGCTTGAACGACAAAGACTGAGGTATGTCTAGCAGATTATCTCTCAGCCCTTCAGGTTTCAATCTGTTTTTGCGTGTCAACCATGGGGTTTTTCCCCCATGCTTGTGTATTGGATAGTGTGTTAAACTATGCTTGGAAAGTGAGAGGGGAGATAGACCATGGTGGTGTTGGGGGGTATATGGATCTTGCCGATCAAGAGCCAGGTGTGCTGGTGATCTTGGTGAGGGTGTCTGCGTGTGTGGCTTGTTTGCCGGGATGTCAGATGGGAGAGGCTTACTTGGCAGAGAAACGATAGATCGTCTTGGTGCTGTAAGTCTCACCTGGCTTCAAGATGGTGCTGGGGAAGTTCTTTTGGTTCGGGCTGTCTGGGTAATGCTGGGTCTCGAGAACAAAACCGCTGCGATAAATGTATGGTTTGCCGGCTTTTCCCTTGAGACGGCCGTCGAGGAAGTTACCACAATAGAACTGGACTCCGGGTTCCTCAGTCAGGACTTCCATGAAGCGCCCGCTGGTCGGCTCATGCACCGTGGCGGCGAGGGTCATCTGGCCTTGTTTGTCGCCCTTGTTGAGTACGAAATTGTGGTCGTAGCCGAGGCCGAACTTGAGCTGCTCATTCTTTTGGCCAATGTCCCTGCCTATTGCTTTGGCGGTGGTGAAATCAAAGGGAGTGCCCTTGACCGGGCGCAGTTCCCCGGTGGGGATGAGGCCCTCGTCCACGGGCGTGAAGTGATCTGCGTTGAGGTGGAGTTGATGGTCAAGAATAGTGCCATTGCCTTCACCGGCGAGGTTGAAGTAGGAGTGTTGTGTCAGGTTGACCGGAGTGGCCTTGTCCGTGGTGGCGTGGTAGTCGACGATGATCTCGTTGTCATCGGTGAGCGCGTAGCTCACTTTGATCTGGAGGTTGCCGGGGTAGCCTTCCTCCCGGTCCTTGGCAAGGTAGCCGAGTTCCACCCCGCTGAAACCGTTGCCGGAGATGGGTTTGGAATCCCAGACGACTTTGTCAAAACCGATTACTCCGCCATGAAGGTGGTTGACCCCGTTGTTGGTGGCGAGACTGTATTCCTGCCCATCCCTGGTGAATTTGCCTTTGGCAATGCGGTTGCCGTAGCGGCCGACCACGGCACCGAAGTAAGGTTTGTCCACGGCGTTGATGTAGTCTTCAACACGGCTGTAGCCCAGGGCGATGTCTTCCATCTTGCCATCGCGGTCGGCAACGATGATGGAGGTGATGATGGCACCATAGTTGGTGACACCTATCTGCATGCCGTTTTTGTTTTTGAGCGTATAGATTTTGATGGAATCAAAGTCCGCCTCTTGCACTGCCGCAGAAGCAGTGAGTGAAGTAAAGCCGAGCGCGAGGAGGCTTGTGATCAGATGTCTGGTTGGTTTGTTCATGGCTTGGTTGTTAGTTGGTTTTGCCACCATTGACCGAGATCGACTGGCCGGTGACGAAACCTGAATCCTCGTGGGCGAAAAACAGGGCTGTGTGAGCGATGTCCTGCGGGGTGCCCCAACGGCCGACGGGGATGGTGGCGAGATAGTTATCTCTGGTTTCTTGTGGCACGTCGTCGTGGCGCTCGACCGGAATCCAGCCGGGGGCGAGGGCGTTGACGGTAATACCGTGGGGGGCAAGTTCGTTGGCGGTGGAGCGCATGTAGCCGATCTGGCCACCTTTGGCGGCAACGTAGGCAGAGAAACGAGGTAAGCCGAGATCAAACACCTCGGAGGTGATGTGGATGATACGGCCGAACTTGTTCTGCTTCATGGAGGGCAGGGCGGCCTTGGTCAGGTAGTGGGGGCCAAGGATGAAGGCTTTGTGCATGGAGGCAAGATCGTCATCGCTGTAGTCGCTGAGTTCTTTTTCATACTGGGGTGGGGTGGCGTTGATGATCAGGGTGTCTGGGGCACCGAATACTTGGGTCACATCGGTAATGAGTTGGTTCACGCCTGCCTCACTGAGGGCATCGGCTTTGAAGATTTCGCCACCTCCACCATTGGCTGCGTGCTCACGGACTTCGGCGAGAGCCTCACGGGCGTTGTCTTCATTGTGGGCGTAGTTGAGGGCGACTTGGTAACCGGCTTTGGCAAAGGCGACGGCAATGGAGCGGCCCAGGCCACGGGTGGCACCGGTGATTAATACAGTTCGAGACATGAGAATGAAGAAGCCGCTACGCGGCAGTTGAAGTTGAGAGTTTAAGTTGAAGTTGGCGACTGAGTCGCAGGGGGGGGAGAAGTGCAAGTGGGTTATATGAACGGGTTATATTTAGGCGATGATTTCTTTGATGGGGCGGGCGCCTTCGACACCGACGAGTTTTTCATCGAGGCCTGCGTGGAAGAAGGAAAGGTTGTTGGGGTCAAGGCCGAGTTGCTGAAGAATGGTGGCGTGCAGGTTCTTGACCTCGAGCGGGCGTTCGACTGCGGCAGCACCGAGCTCATCGGTTTGGCCGACGCTGATGCCTCCTTTGATGCCGCCGCCGGCCATCCACATGGTGAAGCCGTAGGCGTTGTGATCGCGCCCCGAGCCCTTGGCGTATTCCGCGGTGGGCTGGCGGCCAAATTCGCCACCCCAGACGACGAGTGTTTCATCAAGCAGGCCACGCTGCTTGAGATCCTCGAGTAAGCCAGCAATGGGTTTGTCGGTGGCGCCTGCGTGTTTATTGTGATTGTTTTCCAAGTCGCCGTGGGCGTCCCAGTTGTCATCATTATGAGCTCCTCCGGAGTAGATCTGGATGAAGCGTACACCGCGCTCGACAAGGCGCCGTGCCATGAGGCATTTTTTGCCGAAGTCCTGGGTGCGATCTTGGTCCATGCCGTAAAGGGATTTGATGTGCTCGGGTTCTTGCTCAAGCTCGATGGCCTCGGGGGCGGTGGACTGCATCTTGTAGGCGAGCTCGTAGGAGGCGATGCGTGCGGCCAGGTTGGAGTTGTCCCAGCGGGCTTCCTGATGGCTTTGGTTGAGGTGGTTGAGCGACTGGATCAGGCGGTATTGCTCGTCTGCTCCCATGTTGTTGACGTGTTTGAGGTCGAGAATGGGGTCTCCTTTGGAGCGGAAAACTGTGCCTTGGTAGGAGGCGGGCATGTAGCCGGAGGTCCAGTTCTTAGCTCCAGAGATAGGGCCGCCAGTTTTGTCCAGCATGACGACGTAGCCGGGGAGGTTTTGGTTCATACTTCCCAGTCCGTAGTTGACCCATGAGCCCAGTGAGGGTTTGCCGCTGATGATCGAGCCGGAGTTCATCATCAGCATGGCGGAGCCGTGAATGGGGGAGTCCGCCTGCATGGAGTGTACAAAGGCGATGTCATCGACGTGCTTGGCAACATTGGGGAAGAGGTCGGAGACATACTTGCCGCACTGTCCGTATTGATTGAACTTCCAGCGTGGCTCGACGATGCGGCCTTGGTTCTTTTTGCCACCGCGACCGAAGGTTTTCACATCGATGGTTTTGCCATCCATGCCAAGCATGTTAGGTTTGTAGTCAAAGGTGTCGATGTGGCTGGGGCCACCATACATGAAGAGGAAAATAACACTCTTGGCCTTGCCTGGAAACTGGGCGGGACGTTGGGCCAGTGGGTTAGTTGGGGTGTCGTGGTCAAGTGCGCTTGGTGCTGCCTTGGTCACTTGATCAAAAAAACCTTCCTTGGCGAGCAGGCCAGTGAGGGCGAGTTTGGTAAAACCTCCTCCTACGTCTTGAAGGAATTCACGGCGGTTGGTGCGCCGGCAGAAGTCTGGTTGGTGAGTGCTCATG
>Ga0206128_1004599_pt1 | contig 10679 bp, 9 predicted proteins | sample Helgoland_Spring_7_FD_148601 | JGI IMG/M metagenome (GOLD analysis project Ga0206128, IMG submission 148601) | Pelagic subsurface seawater microbial communities from Kabeltonne, Helgoland, North Sea - Helgoland_Spring_Bloom_20160426_1 | ecosystem: Environmental > Aquatic > Marine > Epipelagic ...
GCCGCATTCATCACACAGCCATTATGAGCAGACTTTTGCCTGGATCGATCGGGTTAAGCCAAAACAGGCGGTCTTGACGCATCTTGGGCTTGAGGCAGATTACAAGACTTTATCTGCAATCTGTCCGGACGGCACCAAACCCGGAATTGATGGGCTGGTCTGGACTCTATAGGGTTTTTACGCATAATATACATTATGCGACAAAATGTGATTTACAGAAATAAGCTGCTAATACCCGCCCCGATAAAATAAATCACATATAATTCAATTGTTTTTAAACCATTGCTCATATACTGAGTTACCTTCGATCATGCGTGGCCTTGTCACTTCGCCAACATGATTACCCTTAAATAAGTCCATGTGGGATTGACATGTGGGATTGACATGTGGGATCGGCATGTGGCGTTCCGGCATCTTTGAGAAATGATGCTTATTCGAACAAGGCGCGCCGTTCGTCTAAACCCGGATGGCTGTCAAAAAAGCTTGTTTTGTTGCATCCGTTCCCACATTCAGCCGCAAATTTGTCAAAGAGCTTTAACAGGCTTGTCGGATCACGCCCAAGCTGTTGCAAAATTTGTATCGACACCTTATCGGCTTCACGTTCAAATTTGCGCGAATGGCTTGATAAAATCAAATTTGTGCCAAGTGTGGCCATTTCTTCAACAAAACTATCGTCAATGCCAAAAACCAGACCGACACTGACGGCAATCACCGCGCTTCGGGCCACCATCCGCATGGCATGCCGGTTGGTTACATGGCCAATTTCATGCGCCAAAACGCCAGCAATAACATCATCATCATTGGCAAATTCAACCATTTCATCGAGAAGAATGACAATATTGCCCGGAAGCGCAAAGGCATTTGGCCCAAAAGATGGCGCACTGCGGTAAAGCAATTTTGGTTGAATCGCATCAGGCGGTAATGTGGCGTTTATGCTGGCAAAAATCTGGTCAATGCGGCCGCGATCAGCCAAAGACAGCTTGCTTGGCGATAGAAATAGCTGATCAAGCTGGCTAAGAGTGGTATCGCCTGCGGTCTTGGCCCAGTGGATAGGAATGAAGCGGGCAATATAATCGCCAGCGGCCGGCAGACCGGCGCGAATGCCAATCAGGCTGGCAAGGATTAGCATGCAAATAACAATCATGCCGCGCCATCTTAATCGTTCTGCCAGACCAACAAATGAACTGCGCCGCGCGCCTTTGGGCAGCAATGGCGTCAGACTTTCGGGCAAATCCGGCGCTGACAGAGTGAAAATGCCCCTTCCCGCAAGTGTGATCCGCCAATCGGCACCTGCCATCATTGCGCTAACATGCGTAATCGTGACTGGGGCTAAAACCGGCTCTAGCCTATCAATGGCAAGCAGCAATTGACCAGATGGCTGGTTGGGTTCATCAACCAATAGCATGGCCGTGTATCGTTCAGATGTTTTTTGTGGGGTGAAGGTGCCGGTGATTTTCATTTCAAGAACTCTTAAAGCGCAATTTCAAGACCGGCAGCTTCACTAACCGCATCCCCAATTGAATGGCCGGCATTAATTTCGTCATCAACAAATTGAGTCATATCATTATAAGGACGGATATAGGTGTTTTCGGTTAGATAGCGATAATAGCGCACATGCGCCCACGGCAATAGCAAGCTGAAGCTGAAGACAATCAGAACCGCATTTTGCAATACAATCCAGGCCAGCCGAAGCCCTGATAATTCAGACCGGAACCGGATATTGTTATCCAACCTTAGCCCATTAGTCATTAGATTGCGGGTTTGCGCGCGATAAAAGCTGGTGGTGACCAAAAACAACCCCACTATTAAGAGTTGAAGCACAAATATTGTAATAATCCAAAATTGGTGAGAATTCATATCAAGCTGTTCGAGGGTTGAATTTGCATTAACGTAAATCAGGTCAAGCGGCATAATTATCATAAATGCAATGCCAAGGCACAGCATGACTGTTTTGAGACCGGCTTTATAAAAGTCCCAAAGATTGGTTGTTACCTCGAACCGTTTTGACCCAAAACTGTAATTTTTGGCGATGTAATGCCGCATCATCCGTGATGCGAGTGGCAGTAACAGGCCAAGTGTCAATAGGCCTACCAATGGAGCAATAAATAAATTTGCGGCGACACCCCAATAACTGCCATGCCATGTAAATCGAACATCGCGCCAGACAATATTCCGCGCATTGAACTGTAGTGATTTATTCATCGCCCAAGGATAGGCGAATAGCACCGCGACCAAAAAAATTGCTTCGGCATAGGCAAAGCCAAAATCGAAAAATGGCAACGCGTAAAAACAGGCAAGCCCCGCCAGAACCAATAGCCAACCCTTCAGCAAATCGAAACCGGTGGCAAGATAATCAATGCCATCGCCCAGGATACGGGTATTGCTGTAAAAATAGCGACGCCGCCTCACCCGCGCCCACGGCACATAAAGCCCCAAAGTCAAAAGGGTCAGAAAAATATTGATAAAATAGATTTTGAAATAGTTCCACGCCGTGCCGGTGAATTCGAGCGGTTCAAAACGGTGGAAAAGATAACCGTTTTCATCAAGGTCAGCGGCGCGCGCTTTTGAAGGGAAAGGGTTTTCCACCGCGTCAGTTGGAGATTTTGGGGTTTCTGCCATGTGGAGACTATCTCATATCACTTATTGCAGGATGAAGTTTTTTTGGCGTTCTCACGCAATTGTGAGAATTAATAAACGAAAAATTAATCAAGTTATTATTAAATTAGAAAAATAAAGAACGCGAATAGGTAGTGATCGAAACAATCAAAGGCCAATCTGGAGGCGAGAAATGAACCATGTAAATGTTAGCTTTTTCAGCGACCTGTCAGTGGATACTATGACAAGGCGTTGTCGTTTTCCAACATTACCCAAATCGGCATTGACCAATTTGATTGCATCTTCAATGACTGCCCACGAATCATTTGCCTGTTACCGTGATGGTAATGGCAATGTGATTGCGCTTGATAAAACTGGATTTTGTGTCACCAATTAGCTTTTCCTCCCTTGGGCATTTGGGCACAAATAACCCCCGGTCATTTTCATGGCCGGGGGCGATTTATTTACCGTCTGTTGGTATCAGGTAATGGTGAGCGCGACAGGATTCGAACCTGTGACCCAGTGATTAAAAGTCACTTGCTCTACCAACTGAGCTACGCGCCCGAACTTAAAAACTGTAACAGGGCATATAACCCATGTGATGGCATCGGTCTCCATCACTCCGACACCTTATAGAGACGTGTCGATTTTGTGTAAACCCTAAAGTAACCCTTACTAGCCTTTATTTTTTGTCCCTTTGCAGAAGGGTCTTGCACGCGCCGCAGCCACCACAAAACCGCTTTGTTTTGTCGGCTAGCCTGTGGTTATTTTGTTTTGATTTTGCGATGAAGTGCCTTGGCAACATTTTCTGGAACAAAGCTTGATACATCACCGCCGAAAACGGCAACTTCTTTTACAAAACGCGAGGCAACAAAATGCTGCTGTTCGGCTGCCATGAGAAACATGGTTTCCAATTCGCCATGAAGCCGCTTGTTGATGCTGGCCATTTGAAATTCATATTCAAAATCAGCAACAGCGCGGAGCCCGCGTAAAATGGATGTTGCGCCCTGCTGAGTGGCAAAATCGGTCAATAAGCCGGAAAAGCTTTTCACCAGAACCGGCAGGCCGGTTTTGTTTGCGTCATTGATCCGTGCAACTTCAGCCTTCACCAGCTCGGTACGTTCTTCAATTGAAAAAAGCGGCTGTTTTCCCAGATTGAGCGACACAGCCACAATCAATTGGTCGCCAAGCCTTGCGCCACGTTCGATAATATCGATATGACCATAGGTTAGCGGATCAAAGGTGCCCGGATAAATAATGACTTTTTGGCTCATTGATTGTCCTCGTCATCCGCTGAATTGGGCGCATCCTCCGCATCTGACGGCGAATCTGATGGCGTATCAATGGCGTCTTGGCTGCCGTCGGTATCTGGGGCCATTGCTGCGGTTTCACTTGTGTTATCGCCAGCATGATCACCTTCACGATCGCCCTGATGGCCTTCGGCATGATCATCTTCATCATCACTTTCGGTTTCGCGAACAAGTCCGGCCGAAACCACCTTTTCGCTGTCATCATCGGCAACATCAAACAGCCTTACGCCCAGCGTTTTACGGCTGGCAATCCGAATCGAATCACCCTCGCCACCATGAACGCGGATACGGATGACCTGCCCCATATTGGTGACCAGCATCAATTGATCTTCTTCAACCACGGCAAATGATGCCATAACTTGACCATTGCGTTTGCTGGTTTCGATATTGGCAACGCCCTGCCCGCCCCGTCCGGAACGGCGATAGTCGTTGACTGGCGTACGTTTGCCATAGCCGTTTTCGGTTACTGACAGGATGAATTCATTGGCTTCATCGGCGATAATCGACATGGACACGACACGATCGCCGCCAAGAAGACGGATACCGCGAACACCGGTGCTGTCACGTCCACGGAAGACGCGAACGGCATTGGCGGCAAAGCGGATAGCCTTGCCATTGCGTGTTGCCATCAACACATCATCTTCATCGCTACAAGGTAGAACGCCAACAAGGTCGTCACCGTCTTGCAGCTTCATGGCGATTTTACCGTTACGCTTGATATTGGTGAAATCACTGAGGTTATTGCGCCTTACATTGCCGGACGCGGTGGCAAACATAACGTTCAAATCGGCCCAGCTTGACTCATCTTCGGGCATTGGCATGACAGTATTGATGGTCTCTTCCGGCTCGATTGGCAGGATATTGACCATTGCCTTACCAAGCGATTGCGGCGCGGCTTCAGGCAGCTTGTAGCATTTTAGCTGGTAAACCATACCGCGTGAGGTAAAGAACAAAATCGGCGTATGGGTATTGGTCACAAAAAGCCGTGTCACAAAATCTTCGTCGCGTGTTTTCATACCGGCGCGGCCCTTGCCGCCCCGACGCTGGGCGCGGTAAACCGAAAGCGGCACGCGCTTGATATAGCCGCGATGACTAACCGTCACGACCATGTCTTCCTGCTGGATCAGATCTTCATCATCCTGATCACCAAGCTGGTCGGTGATTTCTGTGCGCCTTGGGTTTGACAAGCGTTCGCGTGTTGCCGCCAATTCGTCAAGAACAACACGGCTAACCCGCGTATCCGACCCAAGAATATCGAGATAATCGGCAATTTTTTCAGCTAGTTCTCTTGTTTCATCGCTTAGCTTGTCGCGTTCCATACCGGTCAGGCGTTGCAGGCGTAATTCAAGAATGGCGCGCGCTTGGGTTTCCGACAGGCGATAATGGCCGTCAATCACCTCATGTCCCGGATCATCAATCAGCGAGATGAAATCAGCCACTTCGGCAGCTGGCCAGTTGGTTTCGCATAATTTATTGCGTGCTGTTTCGGTATCGGGTGCCTTTTTGATCAATTCAATGATCGTGTCAATCGAGGCAAGCGCCACCATAAGGCCGGCGAGAATATGCGCACGGTCACGCGCTTTTGACAGCAAAAAGGTTGTTCGGCGAACCACCACTTCCTTACGAAAGGCACAAAAAGCAACAATCACGTCTTTAATGCCCATCTGCTGTGGGCGGCCACCATTCATAGCCAGCAAATTCACGGGAAAGCTGGTTTGCAGCCTTGTATGGCGATACAGCTGGTTTAGCACCACATCTCCCGACGCGTCGCGTTTGATTTCGATCACGACGCGCATACCGTTACGGTCAGACTCGTCGCGGATATCGGAAATGCCCTCAAGTGTTTTTTCGCGAACCATTTCACCGATACGCTCAAGCAATTGCGCCTTGTTCACCTGATAGGGGATTTCGTGAATGATGATGGCTTCACGATCCTTGGCGTTGGTCTGGACTTCGGCCTTTGCCCGCATGATGATCGATCCACGACCATTGGCATAGGCTTCACGAATGCCGTGGCGTCCCATAATCAGGCCGCCTGTTGGAAAATCGGGCCCCGGAACAATGACATTTATTTCTTCGGTGGTGATCTCTGGATTGGCAATATAGGCCTCACAGGCGGCAATCACCTCACCTGGATTATGCGGCGGAATATTGGTTGCCATACCAACGGCGATACCATTTGCGCCATTCACCAGCAGATTTGGGTATTCAGCTGGAAGAACTGTTGGTTCTAGCTGGGTTTCGTCATAGTTAGCGGTGAATTCTACGGTGTTTTTATCAATGTCACGAAGCAGGCTTTCGGCAGAGCGTGCAAGCCGTGATTCGGTGTAACGCATGGCGGCAGCTGGATCACCATCAACCGACCCGAAATTGCCCTGCCCGTCAACCAATGGCAGACGCATCGAGAAATCCTGCGCCATCCGCACCATGGCTTCATAAATGGATGAATCGCCATGCGGGTGATAGTTACCCATGACATCACCAACGATACGGGCCGATTTACGCGGTGGTTTTGACCAATCGTAATTGCCCTCCATCATGGCATAGAGAATGCGGCGGTGAACCGGCTTTAGGCCATCACGCACATCGGGAAGCGCACGCGAAACAATCACGCTCATGGCATAATCCAAATAGGATTTGCGCATCTCCTCCGAAATCGAAATTGTTGGATTGGTCGAATCGGTTATGTCAGTCACGCCATTGTTCTTTCTGCCTGTGGAAACGGCAAAAAAGCCATCCCCGCATCGCTAAGTGACAATTCCAAGACATCGCCACAAGTTACACACAATATTTACACGATTTATGCAAGCTATGACACCAAATATTGTAGTTTTGGCCGTTTTTTCGACAAAAAAATCGGCATCTTGCCATCCAAGCAAGATACCGATTTAAAGATGCTATTTAAACTGCTGATTTAGAATGGAATATCATCATCCATATCATTTGAGCTGCGCATTGGTGGCGGGCTTGACTGGCCACCAGCCTGCGGCGTCTGATCATAGCTGACCTGATTGCTGCTATAGCCACCACTATCACCTGTGCTGGACGAGTCGCCACGGCCACCCAGAAGCGTCAATTCACCGCGGTAACGCTGCAACACAACTTCGGTCGTATATTTCTCGACACCCTGCTGATCGGTCCATTTACGCGTCTGCAACTGGCCCTCGATATAGCATGTCGATCCTTTGCGGAGATATTGCTCGGCGATCCGGCCTAGATTCTCGTTAAAGATGACAACGCGGTGCCATTCGGTTTTTTCGCGCTGCTCGCCGGTATTCTTGTCCTTCCAGCGCTCGGAAGTGGCGATTGATAGATTGACAATTTTACTGCCGTCTTGTGTTGACCGCACTTCAGGGTCGCGCCCTAGATTGCCTACTAGGGTAACTTTGTTAACGCTGCCTGCCATTGCGATTTTACTCCTGAGTGAAACATGTTTTGGGTTTTTAAACTAAAATAATATGCCGATTTACCCGTTCAGATTACCCATGCTGGCAAGGGTATGACAAGGATAAATCGGCCATCATTCGGATCAATCGCAAATATGTGAATTTAGCCTAATGAAATGGGCCAAAATGCAATGGGTTTTGTGAATTTTGCAAATCAGTTTTTCGGCGCGAATGACCGTGAAAAGACTAGCAAACCAAAGGCTAGACGGTCTATAGTCCAGTCATGCCAAATGAAACCAAAAGAACGCCGCTTGCCAAAAAGGCGCAGCAAACCACCCGCCCTGCCAACGGCATTGAACCGCGTATGATTTCGGTTCGTGGTGCCCGTGAGCACAATCTTGCCAATGTGGATATTGATTTACCGCGCGATCAGCTGGTCGTTTTAACGGGCCTGTCAGGGTCGGGCAAATCATCACTTGCCTTTGACACGATCTATGCTGAAGGCCAGCGACGCTATGTCGAATCGCTGTCGGCCTATGCGCGCCAGTTCCTTGATATGATGAACAAACCTGATGTTGATTTGATCGAAGGTTTATCGCCGGCCATTTCAATCGAACAGAAAACAACGTCACGCAATCCGCGATCGACTGTTGGCACTGTTACTGAAATTTATGATTATATGCGGTTGTTATGGGCGCGTATCGGCATCCCCTATTCACCAACGACGGGGTTGCCAATTCGTAGCCAGACCGTCAGCCAGATGGTTGATATCTTGTTGGCGCTTGATGATGGTGCGCGCCTATATCTGTTGGCGCCAATTGTTCGTGGCCGCAAAGGTGAATATCGAAAAGAGCTTGGCGAATTGCATCGCAAGGGATTCAGTCGCGTTCGCATTAATGGCGAAATCTATGATGTTGATGATACGCCGACGCTGGATAAGCAGAAGAAACATGATATCGAGGTTGTTGTTGATCGCGTTGTGATCACCGGTGATCATGATGAATTGGCAACACGTCTTGCAGACTCGCTGGAAACGGCGCTTGGTCTTAGTGACGGGTTGGTCTTTGCCGATCATGCGGATAATGACGGGCGGATTGTGTTTTCTGCCAGATTTGCCTGTCCTGATTCTGGCTTTACCATTGATGAGATCGAGCCACGGCTATTTTCGTTCAATAACCCATATGGTGCGTGCGGGGCTTGTGACGGTCTTGGTGTCAAAAGCCATTTTGATGAACAGCTTGTGGTTCCTGACCGCCAAGCCAGCCTTCGCAATGGTGCCTTGGCGCCCTGGTCGTCAAGCACGTCTCGCTATTATCTGCAAACGCTGGAATCATTGGCTAAACAATTTAAATTCTCCCTCGATATACCCTTCAATGATCTGGATGATGATGTTCAGTCGATCATTCTTCACGGATCGGGCAAAATGCCAGTCACAATCGACTTTGACGATGGCATGCGGTCATATCGCACGGTCAAGCCGTTTGAAGGCGTTATGCCTAATCTTGTGCGCCGCTATCGTGAAACCGATTCGTCATGGGTGCGTGACGAGATGGAAAAATTCCGGGCGAACCTACCCTGCACAACCTGCAAGGGCAAACGTCTGAAAAATGAAGCTCTGGCAGTGAAAATTGATATGCATGACATATCTGATATTGCCCGTTTATCAATTGCCGATGCCCGCCAATGGTTTGTTGATTTAAGCATAAAATTAACCGGTCAAGATTCGGAAATTGCTGCCCGTATTTTAAAGGAAATCAACGAGCGGCTTGGCTTTTTGGTCAATGTCGGGCTTGGCTATCTGGCAATGTCGCGCAATTCTGGCACTTTGTCAGGCGGCGAATCCCAACGTATCCGGCTGGCGTCACAAATTGGCTCTGGCCTGACCGGCGTTCTTTACGTTCTTGACGAACCGTCAATCGGGCTTCATCAGCGCGATAATGACCGGCTGTTATCAACCTTGGTTCGGCTTCGCGACCTTGGTAATACAGTTTTGGTTGTCGAACATGATGAAGAAGCAATTTTGCTGGCTGATTATGTTGTGGATATGGGGCCGGGTGCAGGCGTTCATGGTGGCCATGTTGTTGCCGCTGGCACGCCAGACGAGGTGATGAATCACCCAGACTCACTGACCGGCCAATATTTATCGGGCAAATTAGAAATTGCCGTGCCGAAAAAGCGTCGCACGCCGAAAAAAGACCGCTTTATTCGCGTGGAAAACGCAACCGGCAATAATTTGCAGGATGTTTCAGTGAAATTCCCGCTTGGTGTCATGACGTGTGTCACGGGTGTTTCAGGTGGCGGCAAGTCAACCTTGGTTCTGGAAACTTTGTGGAAATCTCTTGCGCGGAATTTGCACAAGGCACGCGAGATCCCTGCGCCGCATAAAGCCATTTACGGTGCAGAATTCCTGGATAAGGTTGTTGATATCGACCAATCGCCGATTGGCCGGACTCCGCGGTCAAATCCGGCAACCTATACAGGCGCCTTTACCCCGATCCGCGAATGGTTTTCAGGTCTTCCCGAAGCCAAGGCGCGTGGCTATGCGCCCGGACGCTTTTCGTTCAATGTCAAAGGGGGGCGCTGCGAGGCTTGTCAGGGCGATGGCCTGATCAAGATTGAAATGCATTTCCTGCCTGATATCTATGTGACATGCGATAGTTGCAAGGGGCGCCGTTATAATCGAGAAACGCTGGAAATTACATGGCGCGGCAAATCCATTGCCGATATTCTGGATATGACGGTCGAAGAAGGAGTTGACTATTTCAAGGCGGTGCCATCTATCCGCGAAAAGCTGGAAACGATGCTTCGCGTTGGGCTTGGCTATGTTCGTATTGGCCAGCAGGCAACCACCCTGTCAGGTGGTGAGGCGCAGCGTGTTAAACTATCCAAAGAACTATCGCGCCGTGCAACGGGCCGCACGATTTACATTCTGGATGAACCAACAACCGGTTTGCATTTCCATGATATTGCCAAGCTGTTGGAGGTTCTGCAAGAACTCGTCGAGCAGGGTAATAGTGTCATTGTGATCGAACATAATATGGATGTGATCAAAACCGCCGATTGGATTATCGATCTTGGCCCTGAAGGCGGCGATGGCGGCGGCTATATTGTTGCCGAAGGCACGCCTGAACAAGTGGCGAAAGTCGCTGAATCCCATACCGGCACCTACCTTGCCCGTGTTTTAAAAAAGTGATTTATGATGAATGATCTTGCTCCTGTTCATGTGATTGGTGGTGGTCTTGCTGGTTGTGAGGCCGCTTTTCAAATTGCCAGCATGAATGTGCCGGTGGTGATCCATGAAATGCGCCCAACGCGTAAGACCGATGCGCATCACAGCGAAGGCCTTGCCGAATTGGTTTGTTCCAATTCTTTTCGGTCAGATGATGCA
>Ga0206128_1004615_pt1 | contig 10658 bp, 10 predicted proteins | sample Helgoland_Spring_7_FD_148601 | JGI IMG/M metagenome (GOLD analysis project Ga0206128, IMG submission 148601) | Pelagic subsurface seawater microbial communities from Kabeltonne, Helgoland, North Sea - Helgoland_Spring_Bloom_20160426_1 | ecosystem: Environmental > Aquatic > Marine > Epipelagic ...
GCCGCATTTGGTCTGGGATTCATTGTAGGACCGGTGATAGGAGGTTTGCTGGGGGAATTTGGTCCGCGTGTTCCATTTTATGCTGCTGCAGTATTAAGCCTTTTAAATTGGCTGTATGGCTTTCTGATCCTTCCAGAATCTTTGCCTTTAGATAAACGTAGGGAGTTTAGTTGGAAAAGGGCAAACCCAATTGGGAGTTTGGTGAATCTAAAGCGCTATCCAGTATTAGCAGGATTGATCTTCGCCATGTTCTTTGTATACATTGCCTCCCACGCAGTGCAGAGCACATGGGCTTACTTTACCATGTATCGTTTTGATTGGGGAGAAGCTGAAGTAGGATATTCACTAGGTTTTGTTGGTGTGTTGAGCGCTTTAGTGCAAGGACTCCTCATTCGATGGCTTATCCCTAAAATAGGGCAGAACGCTGCCGTATATATCGGAATGATATTGTATGCATTTGGTTTGGTTCTGTTCTCTATGGCCGGAGAAGGCTGGATGGTTTATCCATACATGGTGGTGTATTGCTTAGGTGGAATTGCAGGACCAGCGCTTCAGGGAATTATGTCTAACCAGGTTCCTTCCAATGAGCAAGGAGAGTTGCAAGGTGCGCTTACCAGTATGATGAGTTTAACATCCATCATAGGTCCACCGGTTATGACTGGTTTGTTTGCTTTTTTTACTGGCCCTGAAGCACCCATCGAATTACCTGGCGCGCCCATGATGCTTGGTGCGGCTTTAGTACTGATTGGACTTTTCTTGAGTTGGAGGGTTCTCTCTAAAATGAAGTAAACTAGGAATCACAGGCTCCGATTAGCATAAGCACACACACACACACAGCCAGTTCATAGCTTTGAGAGGCCTTCAAATCTCCTTCATTTCTTTTATGGCCAAAAGAAACGAAGCAAAGAAAAGCCTTGAAGCTTTCAGGGCTTTTTTCTCGTTCATTTTGCCTTGATGCAAAACGAACCAAAAGATCAAGAAGCTTTCAAGGCGTTTTTAAATTCCGCGCAGCTCCATTTAAACCCTGGCTTCGTTTTATGCTGCATGCATGTTTCGTCATTTACAGCAATCTAACTAGATGTTATTATGTTTTTAATGATCAAAAGGTTATCGAAATAATCATCGTTAACAAAACGCACTTCCGCATAACGAACCAGTAACGCTGTGAAAGCTTCACCCTAAGATTCATAATTACGGTTAGATCGAAGCTCATTTAAGTATCATGAACCAATATGCTGTCAGTTCGAGTGTTTCTGAGGAACGAAGAAATGTATCGAGAACTAAGACAGCTAGAAAGAACATCATGTAATGTCTTGTCCTTCTCGATACAATCCCGCCTATAGCGGGATCACTCGAAGTGACAGACAATGATTAACCATAAATTAAAAATCCCCTAACTCCGCCTGACGCACTTCGACCAGCTGCGCGCTCAGCATGACAGGCTGCGACAACCATGAACCATGAACCACGAACATCTTCCCCAATTATGAATCATCAATTATAAATCATGAATCTCAGGCCTCTCGTGAAACCCCCAATCCAAACAACGCAAAATCGTACTTCACCGGATCCTCAGAATCAAAAGCACGCAGGGCAGAGGTAAGCTCTTCAACAGCTTTCCAGTCGTCTTGCTTGCGCTGAAGCAGGCCAAGCTTACGTCCTACAGTAGAGGTATGAACATCAAGCGGCATCATCAATTCAGACGGTTTCATGTGTTTCCATATGCCGAAGTCGATGCCTTCAACATTGGGGCGAACCATCCAACGCAAATACATGTTCAAGCGCTTGGCGGATGATCCTTTCATAGGGTTGCTCACATGCTTTTTGGTGCGCGGCAAATGCTCGATGCTGAAAAACTGCTGATGGAAATGTGATATCCGCTCTTTCGCAGCCACTCCATGCTTTGCGATAAACGCACCTTCTAATCCTTGCTCATTCACATACAAATGCTGTAATGCTTCCATGAAGTACATGGCATCGATTTCATTGAACGTACGGTGCACAAATCCTTCGAAGCGCTTTCTGTCTGAAGCTTTATGATTCACTATAAAATCATAAGGAGCATTATCCATCGACTCTATCATTCGGTGGGCATTATTGATGATAGTTTTGCGCTTTCCCCAAGCGATGGTTGCTGCTAAGAAACCTGCGATTTCAATGTCTTCTTTCTTAGAAAAGCGGTGCGGAATCTGTATAGGATCATGAGGAATAAAATCGGGCTTAGAATGCCTTGAATAAGCATCCTCCAAACGCAGGAGCAGTTCTTCTTTCTTCAATTTCGCCATTGAGGGCGCAAACTACGAGTTCTATGGTTAGCTATCGGCTGTCAGCTTTTAGCCTTCAGTTTAAGCGCTCTTTTTTAGTGGTCGTTTCATCATCACATTACTCGTGTTGATGTTCGCTTTGAGTTGATTCAGCAATTGATACAGACCAAAATACGTTCGGTTAAAATAGATGAAGTGCTTTGAACCTTGTGCGGAAAGTCCTCGCATATCGGAGTTTCTGCTTAACGCTTCGCCTTTTTCGTAAATCTCTTTGAAGTACTTGTCATTGGAGAAATCAAACGATTCTTGAAGAAGCGGTCGACCTACCAATTCAAACATCTCAGGAAAGGTGGAGAGAATCAACTGTCGTTCCTTCAGCGGAGCAGAAGGATTGTACAAACCAAGTTCTATCAAGGCAGAACGAAATTCCTCAGAATCCATTTCATTGCCATACTGCAGAAGCTTGATATAGCTCTTGTGAAAATCCATAGGAATCTCCTTGATGCAGCCAAAATCTATCACTCCAAGGTCACCTTGTGGGGTGATGATAAAATTGCCCGGATGAGGATCAGCGTGCATGAAGCGGAGCTCATGAATTTGATATTGATAAAAATCCCACAATGCCTGACCGATCTTATTGCGTTGTTTCTGGCTGGGATCGGTCTTTATCCAATCCGCCAAACCATCGCCATCAATCCATGTCATGGTAATCACACGCTTTCCTGATAGCTTGGGCATAAACTCAGGAAATACAATATTCTTCAGATTATCACATTGGCTAATAATATGATGGGCATTGCGCATCTCCTGCTCGTAGTTGGTTTCCTCCATCAGTTTGGATTCCACTTCTTCCATGTACGGAGCGATCTCACTTTTCTTGAGACCAAACATCTTAATGGCCAGCGGAGCCACCATGCTTATATCGCTCTTCAAGCTGTCTGCCACTCCAGGATATTGGAGTTTAATGGCGTAATCTATACCGTCTATACTGCCTTTGTGCACTTGACCAATGGAAGCGGCATTCACAGCTTGTTTGGTGAAGTTTTCAAAAATGTCTTCTGGGTATTGACCTACTTCCTTTTTGAATGTTTTTCGAATCAACGGGTAGGAGAGTGGTGTCACTTTGTTTTGAGCCTGAGCAAATTGGGCTGTGTAGGCTTTTGGAAGCAACTGATCACCAAGGCTGAGCATTTGAGCCATCTTCAATGGACCTCCTTTGAGTTCGCTGAATGCTTCATACACATCCTTCGCATTGTCTTGGTCTAGCTCTTCTTTCGAACCCTTGTTTACCAATCGTTTTGCGTAGTGCTTGATGTAATTAGAACCCACTTTGGCTCCTGCACCGGCTAGTTTACTTGCACGTCCCAATTTGGAAACGGCTATTTTATCTTGATCTTTCTTCATCCTACGTCCAGCTAAAGGCAGTGTTCTTGCGGGTAACCATAAACTTTCCTAGATCAAACATGCTGGTCAAGGTGCTGGTATCTGTCAATCGAAACAATAAATCGCTGGTCTTTTCAATAAAGGCATCGGTATCTTGTTTATCAGTACTGGTATCGAAGGTGTAAAACCATAACACGCTTAAAACATGATTGGTAAGAGCCGTTTTCTTAGGATTCAGTCCTATTGACCCTAGCATCTCAGATGTTTTACCAGGATTGTCCAAGGCTTTGAAAGATTGCGCATTCAATGTCATGGCAAATTGCTTCATGAAAGAGGACGACTTGCGCTTCTCAGAAACAAATTCGTTGAGGAATAATTCGTCTGCAGAAGCTTGCTCGATGAGCAGGTATAAAAAGGCGATATGTCTATCCTTCTGATCCCAGCTTTTTGCTTCATCATCAGACTGAAGTAGGTCGTCAGCGCATTGGAAATACCAAAGGACCAATGCTACTTCCAATTCTTCCAAGTTTTTAAAATGCTTCTTAAAATCTTTGAAATCCAATTCGCCAAAATGCATTAGATCTTTAATCGAATGTGGAAGCTCTCCACTGGTGGTTACGTATTTCTTGTACAGTGAAACAAGTTCTACCCTTGGATCTTTCTTCTTCTTGCTCTTTGCCATAATAACATGTTGAGCCTTTGAAACATGAAATGAGTGGTTTTGTTTCGTAAGCATCCTTAGGTCGTTTGCAGTTTCAATTGCGCCCGTCCCACTTCGACCAGTGTTGCTCCGCACCACGCTCAGCATGACAGACTTCGAGTGACCTAATCGACACGACCTATTTAAGGGTATGCGCTCTCTCCGGAGAAATTTCGATTTAAAGAATATTCTCCTTCATTTCTTTTATGGCCAAAAGAAACGAAGCAAAGAAAAGCCTCGAAGCTTTCAAGGCGTTTTTAAACTCCGCAGAGCTCCATTTAAACCCTGGCTTCGTTTTATGCTGCATGCATGTTTCGCCATTGATATCAATTTAATTAGATGCTATCAAATCCATAATGATCAGTAGGTTAGCTAAAGAATTACGGTTAACGAAACGCACTTCCGCATAACGAACCAGTAACGCTGGGAAAGCTTCACCCTTCGATTCATAATTACGGTATGCTCGAAGCCTAATTATAAATCATCAATAATGAATCATAAATCAACCACCCAACCACGAATCACGAACATCTTCCCCAATTATAAATCATGAATTATAAATCATCAATCAATCCAAAACCACGATCGATAGACCTATTATAAAACCATACCAAAAAATAAAAATCTAAGTCTAGAAATTACACTAAAACCCTCACCTTTGGCCCATGTGTAACCATGTAGCCTTCGACACCCATAAAGCGTTTAGATACCTTATTAAAAACGCCTCCAACGCTGACAATATGCGGGATTTGCATGAGCAATATTCCCTTTGGAAAGAAGGAGAGCCGGGAAGGCACCTTCAAAAACCAAATGAAGATGCGTTGCAACGCTACTTCAGTCCAGGAAAAGAAAATGCCACTTTACCTTGTTTGGTCCGCGGGGCAGGAGGACACCGCTTGGCGCAATTTACGTGGGGTTTTATTCCTAATTGGAGAAGTGATAAGCCGCATGGCGATCCTCTGAAGGCTGTGGATAGACAAAAAAAGGCGTTGGACATAGGGCGTAAAACGTGGAATGCAGCGAGCGAAACCATGTTCGATGACGAAAAGCCCACATGGAGAGATTCTGCCCATGACAGGCGCTGCGTAATCGTGTTGGACGGATTTTTCACCTTTCACGAACAAGACGATGAGACCTATCCCTTTTTCATCGCCCCAAAAGATTACGACTGCCTTCCTGTAGCCGGATTGTGGGATGTTGCTACCATTGATGGTAAAGAATACCTCACGTGTGCCATCCTTACCAAAGAGGCAGACGAACCCATGCATCAGATTAACAATGGAGGCACAAAGCCACATACCATGCCCATTGTTTTAAATCCAGAGCACTTTGACGCATGGTTAGATCCGATAGATAAGGAAGATTACGAAAAAGTTGAGGCCTTAAGTGCATTAATGAAATTACCCAGCACGCGAGAGTTGGAGTACATCACCGTAGCCAAGAATGCAGATGGCAGAGTAGATAATTCAGATGAAGTTTTTAACCATTTTGAATATAAAGAGCTGAAGATTAATGTGACTGAGTTGAATAAAGAGAAAAGTTAAAGAGTGAAAGCGCAGAGCGCGATTTATAATTCATGATTTATCATTGATGATTGAAGAACCAATTGCCCTTGAACCAAGAACTTCCCACCAATAAAGAATTATAAATCACAAATCCCCAACCCCCAACCTCGATTCCGCTTTATTCAAGCGACTGCGGTCAGCATCCCAAACTCTTTTCCGCAGATTACTTTCATCTACCCAGCCCAAGCGTACCAGATCTAAAAATTCATAATGATTCATGCACTTCACCATACCATAAGGGTCAATATGTTCCTCTGGATATTCATCCTTGTCATTAATCTCTAAACACAATACATCGTAGCATATCAATTGTGGACCATCGTCATAGCAAATCTCATTGCCATGGCTTGTATTCCAAGCATTTGTAATGTTCTTTCCGCCTCGCCTGATTTCCCAATTCACCTTTCCTTCTGATCCTATATATCCAAAACCGCGATCGTCTACATAAACATTGTCTCGCGGACCATTCACCACAAAAAGATGAACACACCCATCGTAATGATCCGGAATAACAATAGATCTTGTAGGCTGGTATTCGCTTATTTCATGCCCGAGAATAAGAATGAGGTTCAACACAGTGCCAAGAATGAATGAGGCTTTGAGCGAAGAATCAACACCCCATTTGAGCAATATTAGTACTACTGAAAGCACAAGAATGGAGCCTTGCATGAATATTACCACTCCGGCTCCGGCTCCATATACTGTCTCCCAGCGGCCAATGTAAAACGCCCACAGCACACTTATGATGTAGAATACAATCAATATGCCTAGAGATGCTCCACGCTTCATTACTCAGGGCATTTCTTAAAAATGTAAGCAATGGTGCGAAACTCCCGAAGGGTTGTTCCATCAAATCGTGGATCTAAATGAACAGGTGACTCTCGAGGAAATGAATCTTCGGTAAAATGGCGGGCAGGCTCCCATGATAAACCACGAAATTTATCATAGTGGTTAAAGTAGTTGTAATGCGCTGCACTTCGATGAAACACCGAACTTGTTGGTATTACTGCCGAGCCGTCAGAAAGCAGTTTGAATCGCCCTTCATATCTACCTGATCCGCGCAAGTCGTAATGCCTCACTACGCGATCATCAAAAAACTCACTGATAATGATCAAACTATCTGGCACTCCATCCTTTACTTTCCAATGGATATAGCCAGTTGCAGCCAATGTATCTCCGATATACGTATTATCAAAACGTTCGTCTGTTTCAGGATTATAGCGAAAATGGATAGAATCTTTCGCACGATTGTGTCGATCTTCAATGAATATACTGTCATGATCCACGATACTCTGCTTCCACAACTTTTGGTCTGAATAATACTTTATCCGAAAGCCTTCTTCAATTTTCTCAATTCGATTCATGGTCATGAATTGTCGTTCTGGCCTAAACTCATGCGTTTGTATGAGGTTTCCAACAGAATCGTAGTTCAAGATGAACCCTCCGAATCGTTTCCCTTCATGGTGATAGATCAATGAATCTACTTTGCCGAAATCGTTGATATAGAAATGAGCTATTTGTTTTGTTGGTTTTATCTTTTCGTTTGGTTTACGGTCTGTGTCGGAAATCCAACCTTCTGCCGAGTTTAACTCAAACTTTTCTACGATGATTTCGGCAACACAAGAATCTTTAAGCAGATCATAAGTGGGCAGTTGGTAAAACCACTGGCTACGCAATTGAAAAGTTGAAAGAGTGAGAACAAGGAAAAGGGCAGAGGTTTTAAACATGGTTGGATATTAACCAAAAACGAGACCAAACATTACGCACTTATAACACGCCATCCACAATTTCGAGTTTTCGATCCGCCATATCGGCCAATTGCTTGTTGTGCGTAACAATTACAAAGGTTTGCCCAAATTGATCACGTAGATCAAAGAAGAGCTTGTGAAGGTCGTCAGCATTTTTAGAATCTAGGTTACCCGAAGGTTCATCTGCAAAGACTACAGCTGGATTATTGATTAATGATCGTGCTACTGCCACACGCTGCTGCTCACCACCACTTAGCTCATTGGGCTTATGATTCATTCGATGGTCAACTTTCAAGAATGAAAGTAATTCCTTGGCTTGATCTTCCGCTTCCTTTTTTGATTTACCAGCTATGAATGCTGGAAGGCAAACATTTTCTATGGCTGAAAACTCGGGTAATAATTGATGGAATTGAAATATGAACCCAATCTTTTGATTTCGAAAAGTGGAAATCTGCTTGTCTTTGAGCGCAAACACATCGGTGTCGTCAATCAATACTTGCCCTTGGTCTGGCCGATCCAAAGTACCCAATATTTGCAGTAAAGTGGTCTTTCCTGCACCGGATGCGCCCACTATACTTACTATTTCTTTCGCTTCAATACTGAGGCTGATTCCTTTCAACACGGCTAGTTCACCGTAATTCTTGAAGACATTATTTGCCTGAATGATTGCCATGGGGCGAATGTACGATATGCAGTTCTGCTTTGATTTATTTACCGATTACTTTTGACGCTGCATGTTTAAATCGCCTTTACCCATTCTAATCCTCATCTGTGCTTTAGCGGTGTTTCATATGCTCGACTTCGGGCATTGGAGCAATGAAAGCGCCATTAGAAGTGATGGATATGGCTACTATGGCTACATAGAAGGCACGTTAGTTCACGGAGATCCGTTGAATACATTGCATGGTGAAATTCCTGGTCGAGAAGGTTATAGATCTTGGATGCATGAAGGACTTCCCGGAAAGCACCTTCCTAAGATGACCATGGGTTTGGCGTATGCGTGGGTTCCTGGATTTTACATCGCGGACGCTCTCGCAGAAATCTTTGACTACAAGCGTAACGGATGGACTACACCTTATCAGCTGTCTGTTGCTTTTACAGCGATTCTATTTCTGCTTTTAGGATGCTGGGCATTATGGCATGTGCTATACCAGCGCTTTTCTGCTTTGGTGTCATCGATCACGGTATTCATTGTGTTTTACGGAACCAACTTACTGCACTACAGCACATCGGATAGTGGCATGAGTCACGTGTATAGTTTTGGTTTAATTGCATTATATCTTTTATTGAATGACAAGTGGCTAAAACACTATAAAACAAATACTTTGCTTTGGATGTCACTCGTCCTAGGTTGGATTGTACTGATTCGCCCAACCAATATTACGATTGGCTTGGTTACTCCAATTATGCTGTTTGCAAATACAGGGAGTTTAAAGGAGCTGATCAAACCAAAGCTTGCGCTGGCTGCTTTAATCGCCTTTCTCCCTATCATTCCTCAATTGGTGTTTTGGAAATTCACCACAGGCCATTGGGTAACTTATTCTTATGAAGATGAAGCGTTTTATTGGTTGACAGGAAACTTCATCCAGGGCTTATTTAGCTACCGCAACGGTTGGCTGCTTTACACTCCGGTCATGGTATTTTCTTTGATAGGATTATTCTTCAACAAAAGACTGGACAAAGGCCTTTATTGGGCGAGTATTGCTGTGATTGCCTTGCACATTTACATCACTTTCAGTTGGTGGTGCTGGTATTATGGCGGAAGCTTGTCTATTCGGCCAATGATTGACATGTATGCATTATGTGCCTTTGGATTAGCGGGACTTCTGAGCTATTCGTTTATGAGGTCGAGGGCTTTATCAGCAGCGCTAATCGCGTTGATGTCTCTATTTGTTTGGAACAACCTGCTGCAAACCAACTTCTTTTACAAGGGTGCTATCACGGACAGCACGATGACCAAGAAGGCCTTTTATGCTTTCTTTATGAATTCAAAGGTGACTTCAGATCTGAGTTTAATCGGAGATGCATATCGAGATGCAGACACCGATCGTTTGCGAAAAGGGTTGCCCGAACGAACTGACTTTGATACGATATTGATAGACTCAGTTGCAAGGGTAAAGCTTGATGGTGAAACGGAAATGATTGTGCTTTCCAAATCTTCAGACTTTAGCCCAAACCTTAAAGTTCAGGCAAAAGAAGTGATCACAATTAGAAACCAGATGATCAAAGTGACGTTTGAAACGTATTGTGATGACTATGATGCTGCCAAACTGTTAGGAGTAATCTCTTTCAGAAAGGATGATGTTACATATGACTATCGAGCCGCAGACCTTGTCTATACCAACCCAATAGATGATCAAGTCAACACTTCAAGCATCTTTTTTACAAAACCGCGAAATGTTCCAGACGATGCTGAATTAAGCACTTACCTCTGGTTAACCGGAATAGGGGAGGCTGAACTAAAGTTGATAGAGTTGAAACTAATAGAAGTAACCTACTCAGAAGATCAATAGGCGTATTTATCAAGTTTACCTTGCAGCTTCACCACTTTTTCTTGCAACTTCAACCTCTTTGCTTCAACAGCAGTGCGGTCTGCTTCGCTCACCTCTGAAGATGGCGTCATTCCATTGAGTTCTTCATCTACATTAGATCTCTTCTTCATGAATTTATCAATCTTCTTTTGAGCCTTTGTTTGGCTTTTTGCAATAGATTGAATCTTCTTCAATGCTTTTTGCTCCTACTTATTCATAGATGCTTCTTGAATAACTTGTACAGAATCACCCAGCAATTCAACAGGGATTGTCATTGATTTAACATTGTCAAATTCACGGTTCGAAGAAAGGTAAGACCCAAACCCTGATGGAAGTCCCTCTGAGCTCTTGAAGAGGGTTACCTTAAACTTACCATCACCTTCACTGTGAATGTTGTGAATAACATGTGAATAGTAGCCATCCTTCTGAATCCACGCCTCATAAAGTCTACCTTCTTCTAGCTTTCC
>Ga0206128_1004618_pt1 | contig 10657 bp, 16 predicted proteins | sample Helgoland_Spring_7_FD_148601 | JGI IMG/M metagenome (GOLD analysis project Ga0206128, IMG submission 148601) | Pelagic subsurface seawater microbial communities from Kabeltonne, Helgoland, North Sea - Helgoland_Spring_Bloom_20160426_1 | ecosystem: Environmental > Aquatic > Marine > Epipelagic ...
GGAGGTCAAACAGCTTTAAAACTTGCTGAAAAACTAACCAAATACGGCGTAAAAATATTAGGAACCAGTTTTGAATCTTTAGACTTAGCAGAGGATAGAGGCTTGTTTTCTAATCTTTTGAAAGAGAATAACATTCCATACCCGGAGTTTGATATTGCTACTACAGCCGACGAAGCAGCTGCAATTGCGGATGTATTGGATTTTCCAATCTTAGTTCGACCTTCTTATGTACTTGGAGGACAGGGAATGAAAATTGTAATTAACAAAGAAGAACTTGAAAAACACGTTGTTGAATTACAAAGTCAAATGCGCCTGGGAATCAATTGTTGTTAGACCATTATTTGGATGGTGCAATTGAAGCTGAAGCCGATGCGATCTGCGATGGTGAAAACGTGTACATCATAGGAATTATGGAGCATATTGAGCCCTGCGGAATCCACTCTGGTGATAGTAATGCAACCTTACCACCATTTAACTTAGGTAACTTAGTCATGCAACAAATTAAAGATCATACCAAAAAAATTGCTTTGGCACTTAATACCGTCGGTCTTATAAACATACAGTTTGCTGTAAAAGATGATATATGGTTTATATCATTGAAGCCAATCCTAGAGCGTCTCGTACCGTTCCATTTATCGCAAAAGCCTATGGCGAACCTTATGTGAATTATGCCACTAAAGTAATGTTAGGTGATAAGAAAGTCACTGATTTTGACTTCAATCCACAGTTGGAAGGTTATGCGATTAAACAACCCGTATTCTCATTCAATAAATTTCCAAATGTTAATAAACAATTGGGTCCTGAAATGAAAAGTACTGGAGAGAGTATTCTTTTTATAGACAGTTTAAAAGATGATGATTTTTACAATTTATACTCAAGACGAAAAATGTATTTGAGTAAGTAAAAGTTGTTTTATAAATTAAGATAAAAAGCCGCTTTTAGTGGCTTTTTTTTTAATCTAATTTTTTAGCAATTCAAAGTCAAATACAACAGTAACACGTTCTGCGATTTTGGAACTGACAATGCTTGGAATTTTAATACCAAAATCGTTGGGAGTTATTACAAAAGACCCCTTGATCTGTAACGCATTTTTTAAAGGTGTGACTTCTACAGACACATTTTCAATTGGATTTGTGACTCCATGAAAACTCAGTGTGCCATTGATACTGTAAGAGTTTTGAAGATTTTCTACAGAAAAACCACCTAACTCCCCTTTAAAAGTCGCTTTGGGGAACTCATCTGACTCAGCATAATTTTCATTGAAATGCTCTTCCATGAGCGCATTTTTAAAACGAAATCCTTTCACTAAGGCAAGGGCTGCAAATTGTCCATTGGATGTATTTAAAATCGCGGTTACATTAGTATTGGTTGCTTTTATTTCTTCAAAAGATTCAACACTTGCTTCAAAATTTAACACCCCAGATTTGGTCAAATATTTCTCTTGTGAAAATCCCATCAAAGAAATAAAGAAAAAAAGGAAATATAAGTTTTTCATTGTTTTAGCGGTATGTTACTCGGCAAACCCTTCTGACTGCCACTGTACAATCAAATCAATAGATGCTTGTGGGATTCGGGATCCGCCAAGTGGCATAAATCCGCCTTCACCAGACTGTTTGTTAATACGTTCTATAAGATTTGTGTTTTTCTATAAGATTTGTGTTTTCAATTGAACTCTGAACCTCACTTAGTGTTGTTAATGGAACTCCAGCACCATTGATTGCCGGGTTGGAATGGCAAGCAATACAGTTGGAATCAAAAATAGGTTTTATGTGTTCTGAATATGTAATAACTAATTCTGGATCTACTTGGTCTATGAGGTCATTTTCACTCGCATTTGTACATGAAAACATAAAAACCGCTAAACAAATTGTAAAAATAAATGGTGTTAATTTCATAAAATAGTATATTTACATCTTTCAAATTTAATTCTTTTTTGTTTAAACTCTATAGAATTGAGTATTAATCTTTATTTTTGGAATGAAACCCATTTTTATGAGAAACAAAATTATAGTCGTTCTTATTTCAATTGTTGGTATAATTTTTGCATACAATTACCTGTATCCAGACCACAGATCGATTAGCGAAGAATCTGTTAGTTACACTCTAGATGCTGAATCTATTTTTAATGAATTTAAAGCCGATTCTCATCAAGCAGAATTAAAATATTTAGATCAAACAGTTGTTGTTTCAGGTTTGATAACCTCTGTGAATACTGGAAATATAACAATTAGCAATAAAATTTATTGTCAATTTGAGGCTCTAAACAGTGATTTAAAAGTAAATGATTCACTTGCTGTAAAAGGCCGTTGTATTGGATTTGATGATTTATTAGAAGAGATTAAACTCGATCAATGTAGTATTGTAAAATAATTTATGAAGTATCTATTACTTGTTATAATGTTCAATTTCTCCTTCGCCCAAACCGATGTATTTGACTGTGCGCGCACCGGAACTGTAGAAGAAATGGATGCTCTTTATTCTTCTAACCCAGAGTTAGTAGATACCTTGAATAAGAGAGGAAGTTCTCCACTCACCCTTGCGGCGTATTATAATAACATTGAAGTTGCAAACTACCTAATTGATAAGGTTGACAACATCAACGGCAATAGCGATGATGGCACGCCTTTAATGGCTGCTGTGGTTAAAGGGCATCTAGAAATTGCCAAATCCTTAGTAAAAGCGGGAGCAGATCCTAACCTTACCGATGCCAATGGGGCGACTGCATTGCATTATGCTGTAATGTTTTTAACAATCAAGAACTCGCAACTCTACTCATTGAGGCAGGTGCGAGTGCTTTAATGAAAAATAATGTAGGACAATCCCCTTTAGATTTTGCAAAAATGCACAACGACAAAACATTAAATACCATTTTAAATAACTAATTCTAAAAACACATATTTATGAAAAAAATTACTTTTATTATTACATTATTAATAACCTCTTTAGCGTTTGCGCAAAATGTTTCCACAGGGGTTGTAAATCTTACTTCTGATTTCACGGTGCAGTTTGATGTAAATGGCAGCACGAATCAAGTTACTATGACAATGGTGGGGCCTAGTACCGTATGGCTAGGAGTCGCTTTAAATACAGCTTCTGGAAATTCAATGGGTTCTGGAGGTGAAGATGCAATCATTTATTCTAGTAGTGGTTTATCAGATCGAAATATGACAGGAGGAACGAATGCTCCAAATGTCGATGCTTCTCAAGATTGGACAGAATCAAGTAATACGGTTACGAGTGGCGTACGTACAATTGTAGCGACTCGAGCGCTAAATACGGGCGATTCTAATGATTATGTATTTACCACAAGCAGCACAACTTTACCGTTGCTTTGGGCTAAGGGATCTAGTCTTAATTTAGCTTATCATGGTTCTAGAGGTGGAGAAACTCCATCGCTTGGAACTTCTGATGTTGCACTTATCCCAGAATTTGATGTGTATCCAAATCCAACTCATAGAGAACTGAATGTTCAGTTTCCTGCAAGCATACAAAAAGCAAATATTGCAGTGTACAGTGTTTTAGGAACTTTGGTTTTTCAATCTGAAATGGATCAATGGAATTCAAAAATCAATACGTCCGAGTGGAGTACAGGAGTTTTTATTATGAATATTAGTTCAGGGGATTTCACTCAAACAAAACGTATCATTAAACAATAATAACTACTGTATCATAATTTTTAAAAACCATTAGATGCATTTTTAATGGTTTTTTTTAACTTTAACCAATGAAACATACTTTCACATCCTTATTTTTATTTTTTAGTGTACTCCTTTTTTCTCAAGAAGATTTATTGAGCGAAATAGATACAGACAACCAAGCTCCTGTATATGCTTCGGCAGTATTTAAGGGGTTGAAGGTTATAAATTTTGAATCGACCAAGTTAGTCGCGAAAGGTGGATTTAACTTTATTGTATCCCATCGCTTTGGAACAGTTAAAAATGGTTTTGAAAATCTATTTGGATTGGATGAAGCCGTAACCCATTTGAACTTTGTGTATGGGATTTCAGATCATTTTAATGTGAGTGCTTCTCGAAGTTCTAATCAAAAGATTTATGAGCTTGCCACCAAGTTTAGATTGGCAAGACAACAAGAAGGAAAGCTGCCGTTTACTATGGTAGGATATACCTCCGTTTTAGCAAACACTGCACTTGATACGGATAATTTGCCGAAGTTAAGATTTGAGCACCGTTTGAGTTATGTAGGTCAACTTTTGATCTCTCGAAAAATAACAAAAGAACTTTCTCTGTTAGTGGCTCCTACATTTTTTCATGATAACTATGTAATAGATAATTCACAAGACAATTCACAGTATGCAGTTGCTTTAGGTGGGCGTTATAAGTTAGGAAGTCGTTGGTCTGTTAACATGGAATATGGCATGCATTTAAACAGAAGTGCAACGTCCTTATATAACAACCCCTTTTCTATTGGAGTGGATTTAGAAACTGGTGGACATATTTTTCAGTTACATTTCACCAATTCTCAATCCATGAATACCAACGGAGTTTTTGGAACTAGTACAGGCGATTGGGCGGAAGGCGATGTGTATTTTGGATTTAACTTAGCTCGCTCGTTTTAATTGGCACTTAGAGACTATTGATCAAAATCTATTTTAGATTCAATTTTCGGAATTTCACGTAGTTGCATCTCGTTTTGGAGTTTGTCAACTTGCTCTTTTAAATCCTTTGTTAAAATCTGTTTATTTCGCTTTTCCATTGGAGGGTTTAGCTTTTCCGCATTTTCAAATTTGATGTGCAAATTTACCAATGATTCTACACACGTTATCGCGATCTTCGGGACTTAGTTTGTCAGCAAACTCATATTCTTCTATTTTCTTTAGACTCAATATAATAGGTTCGAGAGCATCTTTGGTTATAATATACACGTTATAATCGCCAATATTATAATGAAACTGATCAATAACATCTAGAGTATTAGAAGGAATGACTAAAAATAAATCATTTTTTACATTGTCGTGCTTGGCATATTTTTTTAAACTTTCAGTTTGTAGTTTGATGTATTTAGGGAAATTTGTTAGGTCGTCATTTGCTGGACTTTTTGCATCAAAAACAACCAGCTGATCCATAATTTCAATAGAATTATCAGGTTTATTTCTAGGGTGTGGAAAATCTTCTTGACTTACGTATGTAATAATATTATTTCTACATATTTGTTGAATATGATTTTCAACATCTTTTTCATGTTCAGACCATTTTAACTTCATTTTATTTAGTTGGTCTTCTTTTTCCTTAACACGATCATCGTTAAGTCGTTCTTTTTCTTTTTCTAAAGATTCTTGTAGTGTTACTGCTGTAGCAATGTGTTTTTTAGATTCTAGTTGTCTGCCTTCTTCAGCTTTTTGTAATGAAACGGTTTGCACTTTTAAATCATTTCGCTCAATTTCTAGACGTTTAATTCCTTCTTCAAGTTTTGCTTTTTCAATCTTTAGTTGTTCAAAGGCTTCTGTTTTTGCAGAAGCAATATCCAATTGCTTCTTGAGATTAGAAAGATGCGTCTCTTTTTCGATCTCTTCATTTTCTAACTGTGAAATCCTGGAATCTTTCTGTTCTAGTTGCTGTTCTAAATTAGTGTTAGGCTGTTTTAGATACAGTGCCAATATAACAAAGCCAATCACAATACAAGCTAGAATGATAAATTCCATAATAGATAAGTTAAACCTTTAATTAAAAGGTGTTTGGTTAAAAAGAAAATAAAAAGCGTAAAATCTCTTAGGCTAAATTAAGGTATTTTTTTTGAACATAATTAAACCCAAGAATCATTACACCAGAATAAAAGAAATCTCCTAAAAGAGAATTTCTAAAAAATGGAATTGCTAAAGTGTAACATTCTACCAAACCAGTCCAGGTTTTTGGATAACCAATGAGCCAAACCCCAAAATTAGTAATGATGAAAAAACTTATGCTGCTCAACAAAATTGTAAACACAGATGGTTTTTTGGTTCGAGTTCCAATAAAACTGACCAGTAAAAATGCGGCATACACAACAATTGAAATGGTGTGAAACCCTAAAAAGAGATCGGACAACACCATAATAAATAGCGGCACTAAATATGCCATGGATTTATTACTGAAATACAGCCCACCAAAGAGAGCAATAGCAGTAATGGGTGTGAAATTTGGGAGATGTGGTAGCAGTCTAAATAAAACAGCTAAAAGCATAAATGCTATTATAACAATTTGTTTTTTAATGAAGTAGGTATTTGACATTGGAATTATTTTCTGTAAAAATAATAATATTTAGATTAATTCAATCTTTTGTACTATAATTTTTTACATTTGACACGAATTATGGTTTGAATATTTATTTTTATGGATGTTCAATTAAAAGGGAATCTGGTTAAATTCCAGAGCTGTTCCCGCAACTGTACACTTAGTTTTGCATTCGCAAAATGCTTTTGATTCTATTCTTTGTCACTGGAATTTTCTGGGAAGACTTATCAAAAGACGTTAGCCAGGAGACCTGCCTTATTCAAAAAACAATGTTAAACTTTCGGGATAGAAGTTTTCATACGAATACGTATGCCTTACTATTTCGAGTAATTAAATTTAAATGACCTACAAGTCTAACCTACTGATTGCACTCTTTTTATGTGCCCAAACTCAAATTATTGCCCAAAACATCAATGAAGAATCCCTTGACAAAGTTGTTGTCACCGATTCTCGTTTTGAATTAAAACGTGAAAATTCGGGAAAAACAGTCATTAAAATCACTCCACAAGAGATTCAAAATAACCAAGGCCGTACCATTTCTGAACTGATAAACAATAAAAGTGGCATTGAAATTAATGGTAGTAGAAGTAATGCCGGACAAAACTTAGGAGTGTATGTTCGGGGAGGACGAAACCGACAAGTTTTAGTTTTAATTTTTAGGAGTGTATGTTCGGGGAGGACGAAACCGACAAGTTTTAGTTTTAATTGATGGTATTCAAGTCAACGATCCCTCTCAAATTTCAGGAGGCTATGATTTTAGGCTGCTCGATTTGAATCAAATCGAATCTATTGAAATTATTAAAGGGGCTTCAAGTACACTTTATGGAAGTGGAGCCGCTGCCGCCGTTGTGAGTATTACCACTAAAGTTGCGAATGCTAAGAAATTAAGTGCTATTTATTCTTCTAGTGTTGGAACCAATCAAACAGAATCCGATCAAAATTACAATATTGCTGATTTTAATAACAGCGTTGCTTTTAGTGGTACATTAAACAAGTTTACTTACCGCACAGCTTTTAATAATCAATTTTCGGATGGGATTGTCGGCTGCAATTAGCGATACCAATGAGAAAGATGCGTTTTCTAGATACGGGATTGATGTAAACCTTGGCTATAAATTCAGTACAGCATTTTCTTTAAACTTATACGGTAACTTCACCGATTCAAAATCAGATGTTGATGGATATGATGCGAACTTTAATTTTGTGGATACCGCCGAAGAATTTAACAGCTCTCAAACGCGTGTTGGAGTGTCTTCGCAATTCAAATACACAGAGGGAAGTCTTAATTTGAGTGCAGCATACAGTGAATATGACAGGGCGTTTGTTTCTACCTATCCATCGCTTTATAAATCCAAGAACTTGGTATTTGATTTTTATAATAAATATGTGTTTGACGAAACGTTTTATACAATTATTGGATTAAATATAATTGAAAATAAAGCAACGTTTTCTAAGGATGAAACGTTTAATATCACAGATCCTTATGCAAACTTTGTATATGTTTCAGACGTTGGTTTTCATATGAATGCTGGTGTTCGTTTAAATAACCATAATGTATATGGATCCCATTTTATTTATAATTTTAATCCATCGTTTTTACTTAAATCCGATAGGGGCTATACGAAGATTTTCGGAAAACCTACAGCACCTCTTTTATAACCCCATCTTTATCTCATTTGTATGGCGATTTCGGGGCTAATCCTAACTTAAAACCAGAAGAAAATTTAACCATAGAAGCGGGGATAGAGTATAAAATGAATGATAATTTTAGAATCTCTGGAGTGTTTTTCAATAGAGAAGAAAAAAATACTGTTTTATGGATTGATGGTGGATATTTGAATGCGGCTGATTTATTAAATGCAAGAGGTGTAGAGGTGGAATTGAATACGACTCCCATAGAAAAAGTATCTATTGAAGCGAACTATTCCTTTACTGAATATAAAGAAACCTTGGCACGTAGAATTCCAAAGCACACAAAGCGAATGTTCAATTGGGTTATCAGGTTTCCAAAACCACGTTTACTTCTTTATCTTATCAGTACACGCACGAAAGATTCGAAAATAGTTTTGTCCCACTTTTAGATAGCTTTAGTCTATTCAATTTCTATATAAGTCATTCTGCCATAAAAAATAAGATCACGTTTTTTGGAGGTCTCGATAACATCTTAAACGAGGCTTATGAAGACATCCCTAGTTATGCAACGAAAGGACGAAATGTAAGGTTAGGATTTAAACTTACTCTTTAAAAGGAAGAAACGAATCAAGATACATCTCTTGAGAATGTGGTTTAAAGGAATTCGAATCTAGAATAGGTCTAATGCCTTGCGTATCAATCGCAATTCTTCCAGTTTGAATGGATGCGAGGGCAGCAGCAAGCAAAGTTTCGTTGGTATCCCCTAATACGCCGTAATTAGTAACAGATTCTATGACTTCAATAGTTGGTATCAGTCCCGTTGGAGGAACCGCTAGATCATCTTTGTTTACGGTAATTGCTACCAAAGGTTGGAGTGCATATAAATGGCCGGGGTTAGCGCCTTGTCTTTGAAAGTTATGAGAATCATAAAGTGTTACCGATGCTTGTGATTTTCCAACGGTTTTACTACCAATATGGACCACTTCGATATAGGGTCTTAGGCTGTTTATGATCATTTCACTAGCCGAAGCCGATCGCTCTGTGGCGATGATAAATACCTTGTTAAGCCCAAGAGAATTTATGGCAACTCCTTCTGAAAGTGTGCTAGTAAAATCGTAATTTGTGTTGTTAGTCTGCAAATCGTTATTGTACTGTAGTTTGGCAAATATTCCATTTGAAATCCCTGTAATCATACTTCCTAAGGACGCTGCAGAATTTACACTCCCCCCAGGGTTATAACGTAAATCTAATATGAGGTGTTGACTATTTTATTTTGTGATTGAAATTCTGCAAATGCGGCATTGAGTTGAGCGTCATAATCCGCTACAAATCCATTATATATTAAATAGCCTACTTTCTCATTGTTTGAAGTAAAAATTTCTGTTTTGAAAATAGGGTTCTCAGAATAAACAGTTTTTGTAAGCGTAATAGTTTCAGAACCGTCTGTGAGGCTATCATCATCAGTAGTAGCTGTTCCGTTTGTATCATAAGTGGCTAAATGAATTGTATAGGTTTCACTGGCCATCAATTTTATTAAAAATTTGTCCTCTGACCAAATTGGTTGTACTTGCATTGCTATTGGGTTGTACCATACGTACAATTCCAAACATATCGTTAATACTTCCTGGAACTTCAAAGAAATTAAACTCAGCACCACTGGTTTTAGTGACCCCGCTAAATTGTTGTTCAAGCGCAATATAATCACTCGTAATCCAACTGAAACGATCCACGGTTTCGGGTTCATAAACTAAACTTTCAAATAATGCTTCTGGACTGTCATAGTCGCTTAAAAAACTTTGATATTCATCGTCTGATGCAAAGCGATCGTTACCCAAATTGGAGATGTTATCTTTGTAGAGATAGGCAAAATTCATGGCGTTCCAAACAAAGTCTTTGATATCATTGGATAAAGAAATTGAATCGTCATTATCTTCAAAACAACTAAACGTGAGACTTAAAACAAGGGTAATTAGTACAAATTTAAAAATTGATTTCATGTGTCTATATTTATTATTTTTATAGGTTATAACTCCCTGCAGTAGGCAGGTGTTACATCCATTTAATTATTTTTTTGAGTACAAGTTTTTAATGGGGTGTTTATAGATAGGGTTTAAATTATTTTATCATTGACTTAGAGTAACAGATATTATTGCTTTTAAAAAGTATTAATTTAATGACTTTTTTTATAGCTTTGAATCTTAGACATCTAATTTAAACTAATTATTACAAAACAAAAATTATTTCACATTGTTGTAACAAAAAAAAGTATGAGTCGTCTTTAATTTATAATCTCCCAACTTGCGATGAACGAAAATGAATATTTGAAAATTGTAACTCCTTTTAAGGATAAGATTTTCCGAGTAGCGAAACGTTTGTTGGTCTCTGTTGAGGAAGCTGAAGATGCGACACAAGAAGTTCTTTTAAAATTATGGAATCATCGGCAAAAATTCAAGGATTATAACAGCCCTGAAGCATTTGCAATGACAATGACAAAAAATTGGTGCTTTGACCGATTAAAATCAAAACAAGCACAAAACTTAAAAATAGTACATTACAATTATGAAGACCATTCACAATCCTTACAAAAATTAATAGAGATTAATGACAGGGGCCTTGCCCGTAAAACAAAAATTAATAGTACAGCTCAGAGATATTGAACAGTATGAGTTTAGTGAAATAGCAAAAATATTAGACATGACGGAAGCCACCATCAGAGTTTCGTTATCCAGAGCAAGAAAATCAATAAGAGAAAAATTAACAAAGACTCATAATTATGGAATTAAAAAACATTGAAAAAA
>Ga0206128_1004621_pt1 | contig 10654 bp, 8 predicted proteins | sample Helgoland_Spring_7_FD_148601 | JGI IMG/M metagenome (GOLD analysis project Ga0206128, IMG submission 148601) | Pelagic subsurface seawater microbial communities from Kabeltonne, Helgoland, North Sea - Helgoland_Spring_Bloom_20160426_1 | ecosystem: Environmental > Aquatic > Marine > Epipelagic ...
AAAATGCATTTTTAAACTTCTTTTTAGAGGATTTAGACACGGCCCGAAAGGTGAGTCACTCATTCAAAGAAAATGGAATCGATGTCTGTTTTCATTACTTCGATAACAATTGGCATTACATTCGTAAATGGGACCATCTAACAACTCAAAAATCGTTATTTCCTTTAAGCAAAGAATTGAAAGAAGGCTTGTCGTATTTGAAAGGTAAAACGTTTGAAAAGTCAGATCATTTTATTGGTCGAAACATTTCGTGTTTGATCAAATTATCTTGGACCGAAGCAGAAGTCATTCAAAGAGCCAAAACTATGGCTGCACTTATTCGAGAATCGATTGCTTAGTAGTTGATATATTCTACAATTTCTAAACCATAGCCGATCATTCCAACGCGTTTTTTTTGTTCGCTGTTTGAAATCAGTCCTAGTTTGTGAATATTTAGATCGTGAAGGATTTGCGCGCCAATTCCAAAATCTTTAGAATCCATTCCAATACTTGGTGCTTTAGTGACCGTTCCTGCTTTCTGGGTGTTTTTCACGATATCCAACCGTTTTTGAATACTCTGATTGATAAATATAATGGCCCCTTTTCCATGCTTATTAACAAGCTTAAACATGCCGTCGAGTTGTTGGTCGGCATTATTAGTCAGCGTTCCTAAAATATCATTATTAACAAGGGTAGAGTTAATTCGCGTTGGCACCGTTTCGTCAGGGCTCCAAGTGCCTTTAGTTAAAGCAATATGAACCGCATCATTTGTCGTCTGTTGATACGCTCTTAATCTGAAATCGCCAAAGCGTGTTTCAATTTGAAAATCTTGTTTTTTCTTAATTAAAGAATCGTGTTCCATTCGATACGCCACCAAATCTTCAATCGAAATTATTTTTAAATCAAATTTTTCTGCAACGACTCTTAGTTCAGGCAAACGCGCCATGGAGCCATCGTCATTTAAAATTTCAACTAAAATTCCAGCCGGTTGGAATCCCGCCAAACGGGCTAAATCAACAGCGGCTTCCGTATGACCTGTCCGGCGAAGTACGCCTCCATTTTTTGCTTTTAAAGGAAAGATATGACCAGGACGTCCTAAATCGTGAGGTTTGGTGATTGAATCAACCCCCAAAGCTTTGATCGTTTTTGAACGATCTGAGGTAGAAATTCCCGTCGTACATCCATTCCCAATCAAATCCACAGAAACGGTAAACTGTGTGTTGTGTAATACCGTATTATTTTGAACCATCATATTAAGATCCAATTCATCACATCGGGTTTCGGTGAGTGGGGCACAGATCAAGCCACGACCGTGTAAGGCCATGAAATTGATCATTTCGGGAGTTACTTTTTCAGCGGCTGCAATGAAATCGCCTTCATTTTCTCTATTTTCATCATCAACAACCACAACTACTTTTCCGAGTCGAATGTCATTTATAGCATCTTCAATACTATTTAATTCCGTTTTTCCTTGTGTAGGTTGTTCTGTAATTGACATGCTTATTTTTTTTTGTAAATATATTATAACTAATCTATTCCTTAAGTAATTTTAGATAAATCTTCCGTCATTTTCTTGCTAAAATAGATTCGATATAGAACAAATAACGGCAGTCCTAATAGAATGAAAACAACCGAATTGGTCATGAAATTTTTCTTTAAAAGTGTATAGAAATTAGATTGATTCATCACTGTTTTTTTGAATAACATTAAAAAGAGAATCGTGGCTATTGATGCCACAATAATCAAAATTGGACCTACAGTAGGAAATCCGTTGTTATTTAATATGGAGCCTCCCAAGCCAAATACGACCATTACAAAATAGAGAACGACAGCTAGTTTAGAGTTTTCTTTAAAATCGGTTAAATGACGTATACCCGTTTCATATTTTTCATTTAAAAGTTGACCACTCATTCTAAGTTCTAGTTCACTAATCCCTCTGTTTTTTAGATGTCCTAAAGCTACAGATTTGTAGTTGTAAGAAAGCCCAAATTGGCGGTAATTTTTAACAATGTCGATGAGTTGTTCGTTGCTAGATCGTTCTAATTCATCACTGTTTTCAGAGGATGAAGACGCAAGAGTTAAAACCTCTTTATTGTTGTTGACACTGTTTATGAGAGGAATTAAGATACTATCAAAATCAACCAACGCTCGATCTTTTGTGGCTCTGTTTGTGAGATAAATACTAAAAGGGAGTACGATTAAAGTGGACAGCCATGTTGCAAAAACAGGGTCCAAACTACTATCTTCCGCACTATTTTTGGCAAACAACCCGATGAAATGATAGGTTAAAAAGATGAGTATCGCAATGATAAGTGGGAGTCCAATCCCCCCTTTTCGAATTAAAGCACCTAGTGGTGCTCCAATGAAAAATAAGATGATACACGAAAATCCTAAAACAAATTTATCATGCATCGAAATAATATGTTTATTTATATTTACTTCAGACAGTAAGAGTGATTTTGATTTAATTTTAAGATCATCCTTAGCCGATTTAATAGAATTAAGTGCGATATCGAGTAATTGAATGGCCTTTTTCTCTGAAAACAACTCGAGTATGACAAACTCCTTTTGTATTGAATCAACTTCTTTTACGTTGTAAGCGATATTTAAATTTTGTGTATTAGAACGGTCCAGCATCTTTTTAGAAAACCCTTCTAGGACTTTATCTTTTGTTATATTAAGAGAGTCAATAGTAGTGCTAAGGTCACGTACCCCGAGCATCGTATAACGTTTAGACGATTGTTTGTCTTCATAGTCAATATCGTTAAACTGAGACACGTCAATATTGATGATATATTTGTCAAACGTACTTTTTGCCTGTGGCTTATTTTTGGTGCGCTTGATATAGTTTTTAGGTTGAAGCTCGTCATAAAAATTCCCATCAATCAATACTAACTGAAGGATATCTGAGTTCTCATTACTAATAAATTGTCCAGTGTTCGATTTGATAACTGTATTGTTGACATTAGAATTCCCTTTTTTCTGATGAATAATCACATCTCTTAAAAAAGAACCATTTTCACCACTTTTTTCGGCAACCTTAATATTGATGCCATCGAGTTGATTAAATTGCCCTTCGGCGATCGCCATCGCAGGTTTGACCTTTGCTATATTTTTCCTCAGATTGTAAAAGCTATATTCTGCGGCAGGAATGACGTTATTGGCAAAGAAAAAACTAATTACTGCAAGGAATACAATAAACATACTTAAGCTCTTCATGGCTCTTTGCAGTGAGATTCCAGTAGATTTCATGGCCGCAAACTCATAGTTTTCGGAAAACCCACCAAACACCATTATTGAGGCTAATAGAATGGTAAGTGGGAGTACGAGTGCTACAATTCGAGGTGAAACATAGAGTAAAAACTTCAGTATGACCACAATTTCTAATTCTTTTCCAGCGAGTTCAGAAATATAAACCCAAACAGATTGTTTTAACAAAAAAATCATCATCAGTATCAAAAAGACACTGAAAAATGTTTTCAAAAAAGTGGTTAATATGTAGCGGTCTAAGAGTTTCAATACAAATTCCTAATCTAAGTTATTGATGTAAAAATCATCATATTTTGATGCATCAAAGGTAAATAAGGTTTCGGACAAAGGTTGATTTGTTTTAAAAGAATTTACAGTTAAAATGGTTTTGGTACTGTTGGCACCAATTTCTATAAGTCGGTACACATGTTGGGTATTGATGTCAATACCTAACAAAACATATTCAATTTCGGAAGTACTGTCAATCGGATCCAATCGGATGTATTGAATTTTGCGGCCTTGGATGTTTTGAATGATGTCCATTTTATAATTATATCCCTTTTCATAGAAAGTCAACATTTTACTTGGAGTGATGGTGTTATCATCACCGCTATTAAAGCTCGAAATGGTGACTTCTTCATCCTCGGGACTGATGGTGTAAAGCGATTGCCCATCAAATAAGCGTTTGATTCCCAAAATATTTAGAGAATATTTTTCGTCAGATAATGTGATATTACCTCGTGTTTCTTGATGAATATTTTCTTCAGAATTTTCTAAAACATATTTAAATTCCAAAACCATATTATCATAGCTTTTAACTTTGGCACTTACAGCTTCCAATAGCGTTTGCGCTTCTGGTTCACGATTTTGAGCCAGACCGATGGTCCAACTAAATACACATATAATGGTTACTAATAGTTTCATAATTTTTAACTGCTTTGTTCTTGATCTAAAAATTGATTTAAGGCGATGATGTCAGGAATCAATACTTGTCGTGCTTTGCTACCTTCAAAATTCCCTACAATACCTGCGGCTTCTAATTGATCGATTAAGCGGCCCGCACGATTATAACCCAATTTTAATTTTCGTTGTAATAATGATGCAGACCCTTGTTGTGCATTGACAATCACTTCCGCTGCTTCTCTAAACAATTGATCTCTTTCGTTGATATCATTATCAAGACTTGTGCCAGAATCTTCACTGATGTATTCAGGTAAAATATAAGCCTCTGGATACGCTTTTTGCGAACCAATATATTCGGTAAGTTTTTCCACCTCAGGGGTATCCACAAATGCACACTGAATACGAACCATGTCATTTCCTTGGGTGTATAATAAATCTCCACGACCAATTAATTGATCGGCACCCGAACTGTCTAAGATGGTACGAGAATCTATTTTAGAAGTCACACGAAACGCAATACGCGCTGGGAAATTTGCTTTGATAATTCCTGTAATCACATTTACCGACGGTCGTTGTGTCGCAATAATAAGGTGAATTCCAATGGCTCTTGCCAACTGTGCTAAACGTGCAATTGGTGTTTCCACCTCTTTACCAGCCGTCATAATCAAATCTGCAAATTCATCGACGACCAACACGATATAAGGTAAAAACTTATGCCCGTCATTCGGATTCAATTTACGCGCCTTAAATTTATCGTTATATTCTTTGATATTTCTACAAAATGCATTTTTGAGCATCTCATACCGATTGTCCATCTCAATACATAATGAATTCAGAGTATTGATTACTTTTTTATTATCGGTAATAATGGCTTCTTCGCTGTCTGGGAGTTTAGCGAGGTAATGGCGTTCAATTTTATTAAATAAGGTCAGCTCCACTTTTTTAGGATCTACCAACACAAACTTCACTTCTGCAGGATGTTTTTTATAGAGTAATGAGGTGAGGACGGCATTTAATCCAACGGATTTCCCTTGACCTGTAGCACCCGCCATTAAAAGGTGAGGCATTTTCGCCAAATCGACGACAAAGGTTTCATTGCTGATATTTTTACCTAAGGCTATCGGAAGTTCCATCTCTGATTGTTGAAACTTCTGAGATGCAATCACCGAATGCATAGACACAATGGTTGAATTTTTATTTGGAACTTCGATACCAATGGTACCACGTCCAGGAATTGGTGCAATGATTCGAATGCCTAAAGCCGACAGGGACAATGCAATATCGTCTTCTAAGTTTTTAATTTTCGAAATCCGAACGCCCGCTTCTGGAATAATTTCATAGAGGGTGACCGTGGGTCCAATCGTAGCTTTGATACTGGCAATGCCAATTTTGTAGTTGTTGAGTGTTTCAACAATCTTATTTTTATTTTCTTCGAGTTCTTCTTGATTAATGGTAATTCCTTCTGTATCGTATTTTTTTAGAAGGTCTAAAGAGGGGAATTTAAATTTAGAGAGTTCTAAAGTTGGATCGACTTCTCCAAAATCTTCCACCAATTTAGCGGCTAGATTATCTGTTTCAGAAACTTCTTCCTCGGAAATTTCAATTTCCATTTCAAGGTCTTCTTCAATTACGTCATCAACCATTTCGATGTCCTCAACTTCAGGAATTTCAACTTCCATATCGACATCTAAACTAGAGTGCTTAGAAATCGTTGGTTCTAAGTTTTCAAGGGGCATTTCGAAAGACGATTTTATAGACTCGGTATTATCATCATAAATAGAATCTGAATCAGATAGTTCCGATTCAAGTTCTTTTTTGGTTTTCGCAAACAAGGCTCCGATTTGTTGTGGAGTCACTTTGAATCGGATGGCGATATAAGAAATCATTAAAAACACCAATACCAGAGCCGTTCCAATTTTTCCGATATAATCTTGAGAAAAAAGATTTAGTTCATAACCAATAATACCGCCCAAACTTGGGAAGTTCTCAAAGGCAAATCCAAACAAAGCAGCAGACCAAATAATAATTAATGTGCCCCAAAACCAATTTCGAAATAACCGTTTACCAGAAGAATTAGACACCACCGAAACTCCTGAAAGGAAAATTAAACCCGAGACTAAAAAGGATGCAATTCCAAATCCTTTATAAATGAGAAGATGACTCACCCAAGCCCCAACTTTACTTAACCAATTATTGGCACTTACGCCACGGCTTGTAAAGTCGCCTAAAACACTTTGGTCACTTTGTCCTGTAAAAAGATAGGAGAGAAGCGCTATAAATAAGAGAATCCCTAGAATGATCAAAAAACTCCCCAGCACCAATCGTTGTGAATTGTTGAGGGTGAATTGAGGGATTGAAAATCGTTTTTGGGGTATTGTTTTTTTGGACGTTTTGGCCATTGCTGTATCGACGGTTTTAACAAAAATACAAATTACTTGCGTTTATTCTATAACACTAGGTATTTTGTTTTAAATTTAATCGTAATTAGCAGATTTTGAGACTGTTTTCTGTGTAGTATATTTGTGATTGTTTCACAAATAATGGAAGTTCCGTTTTTACGATATGGAATTCATTAATTAAATCTTTTCATTTCTGTATCCCTTGAAAACCCATTTAGAAAGAGGAATAAAATAAATTGAACTTAAAATTTATTTAAAATTATTGAATCATTTAGAAAGAGGAATAAAATAAATTGAACTTAAAATTTATTTAAAATTATTGAATCTTTCATCTTTTAGCATCATTTTTGCTATCGTATTATAAACCTTAAATTATATTCAATTGAAAAAGCTATTTAAAATCCTTGGTATTTCGTTGTTGGTCGTTCTTTTAATCTTAATAGCAACGCCCTTTCTGTTTCAAAGTAAAATTAAAGAATCCGTTAAAACGGTATTAAACGATGCGGTCCATGCACACATTGATTTTGAAGATGTTAACTTAAGTCTTATAAGCAGTTTTCCCCAAGCAAATGTGGCCGTTCATAATTTAAAAGTCATCAATCAAAAGCCTTTTGAAGGCGAAACGTTAGCAACGGTTAAATTGATCTCATTTGAAATGCCCATAATGGAATTATTTAAATCGGCAGATGAGGGACCAATTGTGGTAAATTCAATTGCGATTGACGAAGCCCTTATCGCTATTAAATCAGATCAATCAGGAAATACCAATTATGATATTGCTAAAGAATCTGAAAGTACGACCCCAGAAACTGAGGCTGTCAATGCGGGCTTTGAATTTAATATTGAACATTACTCGCTTACCAATAGTGCCATTAGTTATCAAGATGAAGCCTCAAAGACTTTTGTGGAGTTATCAGAGCTAAACCACTCTGGAACCGCTGCTTTTTCAACGAAAGTTTCGGAGTTAAATACAACCACAGAAACACGTGTTAGTTTTGCCATAGATAGTGTCAATTATTTAAACAAGACGTCCATAAAGTTAGATGCGCTCCTAGATTTAGATTTAAAGAATAACAAATATACGTTTAAAGACAACAAAGCCTATATCAACCAATTACCATTAGAGTTTAATGGCTTTGTTAAGCTATTGGACGACAGTCAGGAAATTGACATCAGTTTTAAAAACTCGAGTTCATCTTTCAAAGATTTCCTTGGATTGATGCCCGAAGCCTATTCAAAAAGCATAGAAGGTGTGTCCACAACAGGGAGTTTTAGTGTGGATGGATGGGTCAAAGGATGGGTCACCGATACCACAATTCCGACGATGGATGTGCGGATTATTTCAAACAATGCTTCTTTTAAATATCCAGACCTTCCTAAAGGAGTGGAAGCCATTTCGATCGACGCAAGTCTAAAAAATGATTCTGGAAATGCCGATGATACGTATGTCACCATCAAAAATTTAAAATTCAAAATCGATGAGGATGAATTTAAAACCTCGGCCAGCATTAAAAACATATCCACAAACATGTTAGTAGATGCCACGATTGATGGCACTTTAAATTTGGCAAACATCACCAAAGCCTACCCCGTTGAATTAGAGCATGAATTAAGCGGGCTTTTAAAAGGGAAGCTGAAGACTGTTTTTGATATGAATGCCATTGAAACGAATGCCTATGAACGCACCAAAAATAATGGAGCTATTTCAATCACCGATTTTATTTTTTCCTCTAAGGATATCGTCAATCCAATTAATATTTCGAAGGTTGACATTCAATTTAAAACTGGAATTGTAACGCTTCAGTCCTTTGCAGCCACCACCGGAACTAGTGATCTGGCCGCTACAGGTACCATCAACAATTTATTGGGATTCCTTTTAAGTGATCAAACACTTCAAGGTAATTTTAAGGTTAACTCTAACTCCTTTGCGGTGAGTGATTTTATGGTAGAAGGCGGTGCAGAATCCACTCAAACAGAACCCACAGAATCTTTAAAAATCCCTGCTTTTTTAGACTGTATTATTATGGCTGATGCAAAAACGGTTCTCTATGATAATTTAACGCTTCAAGATGTGAAAGGAACAGTTATTATTAAAGACGAAAAAGCAATTTTAAAAAATATGTCTTCAAGAATTTTTGAGGGTAATTTAACCATCAACGGGACCGTCAACACACAAAACGAGACGCCCACGTTTGATATGGATCTCGGGATTGATCGTTTTAATATTTCACAATCATTCAACGATTTAGAAATGTTAAAAAGTATCGCGCCCATCGCCAAAGCATTGCAAGGAAAACTAAATAGCACCTTTAAAATTTCGGGCGATTTATCGAATGATTTCACCCCTCAATTAAACTCCATCACAGGGGATGCCTTTGCGGAATTATTAACCACCAAAGTGGAGCCTAAAAATGCCGCCGTTTTTGATAAATTACAAGGCGCTTTATCGTTTGTAGATTTTGATCAATTGGATTTAAAAGATCTCAAAACTAAGCTTAATTTTAAAAATGGAAAGGTGAATGTCAGTCCGTTCGATATCACTTATGAAGATATCAAAATTACAGTTTCTGGTGCCCATAGTTTTGATAATAAGATGGGGTATGAGGCTGTTTTTGATGTCCCTGCAAACTATTTTGGAACTGAAGTGAATAGTTTAATCGCTAAAATTAACAGTGATGAAGCCAACAATCTGACCATTCCCGTCACAGCCTCGATTGGAGGGAGTTTTACAAGTCCTACCGTATCCACCGATTTAACCAGTGGGGTTACCAATTTAACCAAACAACTGGTCGAAATTCAAAAACAAAAATTGATTAATCAAGGGACAAACGAAATCAAAGATGCGATTGGAGGTCTTTTAGGGGGTGATCCCAAACCCAATAATGCCGTTAAAGACGTATTGGGCGGTTTGCTAGGAGGGACGTCAAAAAAAGACTCAACGACTACCGAATCTAAAAACCTTGTTAAAGACGTTCTTGGAGGATTCCTTGGCGGGAAGAAAAAGAAATAGGCTAGGGGTGACTGAACTACATTATGAACTTACATAGGTTTTAAATCAACTAGTAAAAGAGATTTCGCAGGATTATGGTAATAGTTCTTGTTTAGTTCCTCTAAAATTAATGATTTCAATACTCTTTTCTCTAGGATTTATTCTATAAATGACATAATTATTTTTATCAACTAATCCTTTGCGAACATTTTTATAGTTTCCTGCTGCGGGATAGATTTTCGGGTATTTACTTATTCGATTTAAAAGGTTTTTTAGATTTTGTTCTAAATTAAGAATTTCCATTACTGTCCACTCTTCCTCTAAAAACGCTATAACTTTATCTAAACCTTTTTCAGCTTGTGGGGTCCAAACGATTTTTAATGCCATTTATCAAAACGTTCCATTACAGTTTCACTAGCGGTATAATTCCCTTTGTCAGCTTGGGTTAATCCAGTTTTGATTTCCTGCTGCTCTTCTTTAGACATTTCACTCCACCAATCTTCATGATCATCTTCAAAAACTTTTTTAATTTTTGCGAGAAGACTTTCTTTTTGTGTTTGCAACAAAAGATGCATCAGTTCTAATTTTGTGGTTTCAACACTCATAATCTCAATTATTATAGGACAAAGATAATTATTTATTTCATTCACTAATTTACAAATTTTATTTTTAAAAAATGGACGAACCCTGTTTATGCTTTAAATCTTTCTTTGTCGTAAGTGTCACGCTTGTGTCGTTTCACAAACTCAAACAAATAGTTATCTTATTATATTATCTACTCATTTTTATTTTTTATGTTCTTTTTTCTAACCAGTTTCAAGTAAAAGATGTTGGCGCTATCTTAGGGGTTTTATACTCCAAATTGATTTAAATGGTGATCGATATGTTTATAAAACATATTATTCCATCCCTTAGTTAGCTTTCCAAATGAGTGTGATTTTCTTCCATTAAAATAATTTTCACCAAGATTTTGAGTTTTCTTAAGGTATTCAATTAGTAATTTTTTCTCTTTTTCAAAATCCCTTTCGTTTGGAATAATCAAAACGCCCAAAAACCTTAAAAAAATTATTTAATCAATTATAGTTTTTGATTACTTTTTGGAAGGAAGAAAAAGAAATAAGATTAGAACACTTAA
>Ga0206128_1004623_pt1 | contig 10649 bp, 10 predicted proteins | sample Helgoland_Spring_7_FD_148601 | JGI IMG/M metagenome (GOLD analysis project Ga0206128, IMG submission 148601) | Pelagic subsurface seawater microbial communities from Kabeltonne, Helgoland, North Sea - Helgoland_Spring_Bloom_20160426_1 | ecosystem: Environmental > Aquatic > Marine > Epipelagic ...
TGCCATTGCCGACCGCCTTTCCGTTCCTAATGATAAGGTCTACATCAATCTGAATAAGTATGGCAATACTTCTGCAGCTGCTGTAGCGATTGCTTTAGATGAAGCACACCGAGAAGGACGCTTCGAGCGGGGTGACAACATCATCCTCGTTGTCTTTGGTGCCGGCCTTACCTGGGCTGCTACAGCTATTGAGTGGTAAGATAACTAGCTGTATCGCCGGATCTGCTGAGGCGGCACTTCCTCATCCTCCTCAATTTCGACTTTGCGGTGTACCCAAACACTCTGCACCAGACCCAATAGGAACATGATCATCATAATGAATGTTCCCGAGTAGCTTACCAGCGGCAAGGGAATACCCGTGATGGGCGTCATCAGAACACACATGCCAATGTTCTCAAAAATATGCGCAAACATGAGAGCAACAACTGCCGCCGCGATGATTCGACCTGAACTATCTCGACTATAAAAGGCGATGAAAAGGCACTGGATAAGAAGCATGGAATAACCCGTGAGCAGCAATAGACTTCCTCGGAAACCCTGCTCTTCACCAATCACTCCAAAAATGAAATCATTGTGAGCTGTTTTCCAGGGGATGTATTTTTTGTCGTGGAGAGAACCTCGTTGACTGGATGCATTCCAGCCTAGCCCTTTCCAGCCTGCTTTACCAACCGAAGTGGACACCCAGTAAGGGGCGTAAGCATCTCCGCTAATATCAACATCCCTGCCATTGAGCATATCGAGATAAAGCTCAATACGCTCGGCACCACGTTCAGAAGCTTTGGGGAGAATAATGAAGTAGGCAAGAGCTACACAGCCAACACCCACAATACCGATCAGCAACATATAGCGATATGGAACGCCGCTGACTAACATAATCACTGCCGTAACAGGCAACCAAACAAGTGCAGAACCCATGTCCCCCATGGCTACCACAATAAGAAATGGAACCCCGGCCAAAACTGCAATGACACCCAGCTGAACGAAAGGCAGCCTAAAAAACGCATGCCATCGCGGCAAATCTTGCAACAAAGAGCCCATAAGCACAATGCCTCCAGCAATACCAAGTTGTGTCGGCTGGAATGAAATGACCCCCAAGCTAATTTGATGAGCATCACTCCCCTTATAGATGGCAAGGATCATGAGGGCTAAGCCGGACAAATACATCGGTATACCAAGCCAACGAATCCAACGGTAATCAACCAGTGCGGTGATCAGAAAAACAAAACAACCACCGATGATCCAGATTTTCTGGCGCTGAGCATAATATTCACCACCATTGGGTAAGTGACGAGCCGCGCTCTCAATAGCGTATACGCCAAAAATTGCCAATGCCAGCATCGTCAGCACCAGCAGCCAATTCATAGCGAGTATTTTTCGTAGTAGCGGGATCATCATACAAACGAAGCCTTCAAGCTATGATTGCTATATTCATTCACTGGCAGCGCTTGGCGCCAATTTATTTAATTCCTTCAGCATCACGGCTGTAATGTCTGTTGCGTCTTTAAGGTAGATAAAAAAAGAAATCTGGTTTGTATTTTTGCCGGATTTATCGAACACGAAGTCATATTCTTGCTTCTCAGCAAAAGAGACAACCTTCGCCCGTATCTCAGACATAATACCCTGCATGCTGGCAGCTTTACGCCTAGCAACCTCTTTTTTCCCCTCATACTCAGCTCGCTTCATCTCCTCGATAAACATCTTTCGCTGTTGATCAATCAATTGAAACTCTTGGCTGTATTTTTGCTTCAGATTCTCGTCAAGCGACTCACTCTTAAGTTTTTCATTCAGTGACTTTAGTTCAGAAATCATCATGTTGATCTGTTCAAGCTGCTGATTCACTTTTTTTTGAATGCCCGCATAATCTTGGTTAAATTGCTTCTGAGCCGCTTCCGTTCTGTAATATTGAGCGAAGAGCTTTTGCATGTCCACCATGCCAATATTAGGCTTCTCTGCATCAGAAGTAGCTACCGCCACTACGGAAAGCAGAAGGATAAGGTATATTTGCTTCAGTTTTCTCATTACAATGTGCTGATCAACAGGAACACAAATTGCCTCTTTTAAGAGTGATCGTCAATAGCATCTCCCTCCCCAAAGACAGAAAAACACCCTCTCCCGAAGGAAAGGGTGTATTAAAATCAATCTTGTTGAATTGAGCTTACGTCAAACGCCGATTACTCACCTGCAGCCTTAGGCGCATTGACATTGAGCTTGCTCAAAAGAGCAACGGTAACATCTGTAGCATCCTTGGTGTAGAGGAGGAAAGGAACTTGGTTAGCACTTAGTCCTGACTTGTCTAATACATAGTCAAAATCCTCAGCTTTTGCATGATCTACGATCAATTTGCGGATCTCCTCGAGGATTCCTTGCATACTTGCCTGCTTCTTCAATTCAAGTGCACGAGTGCGTCGACCTAAAAATTCGCGCCTCTCACGGTCCATTGCCTTTGCCTCATCGAGCTTAAGTTGGAAATCACGAGACTTATCACGCTTCACACCATCTGCGATGGTTGGATCCTCAATTTGCTTTTTGAGCCCTTGCAGCTGCTCTTCGAGCTCACGAATACCGGTAAGGCGCTCGTTATTTTCCTTCTGAATACGGGCAAACTCCTCACTGAATTTTTGCTGCTCATCGTTAGTGCGGTGGTATTCTTTGAAGAGAATCTGCATGTCCACGGTTGCAATTTTAAGGCGCTGAGCTGAAGCTGATGTAGCACTGAGCAAAGCGACGAGGCAGATAGCAGCGGCGAATTTAAGGTGATGTTTCATAGTCTTTAGTAATAATCATTGGTGTGGCCTAGGAAGTAACCCCCGACCTAATAGCTACGTGAAATAAGTGATCATTTAAACGATTGTAAAAACTTCACGTTGCAGTGCAAAGCTGCACGGAATAGCATCCTGCGTCAACCTCTATCCCAAGCTATAGCCCTTCTCCGCAGACAAAATGAAAGTTGCCATTACTACTTCCGAACTCCAGCCACTACTGGCTAAGAAAAGCAGCCCGAAGACACGAGTACTCGTGCCCACCATGGGATCGCTCCACGAGGGACATCTTGCTTTAATCCATCGAGCTCGAAAAATCGCCGGCGCTAAGGGAGTCGTTATTCTTAGCCTTTTTGTGAATCCTACTCAGTTTGATCAAGCCGACGACCTTCGGTATTATCCGCGTGCGCTTGAGCAGGACTTAGCACTTTGCAAAAAACATGGCGTAGACATCGTGTTCGCGCCTGAGAGTGGTGACATCTATCACTCGGACCATTCAGTCACCGTCACCGAATCCAGCCTTTCACAAAGGCTCTGTGGAGCATCCAGGACGGGCCACTTCGATGGCGTTTGCACGGTAGTGTTGAAACTCTTCAACCTCACTCAGCCCGACATCGCCATTTTTGGGAAAAAAGACTACCAGCAGCTTGCCATCATTCGCCGCATGGTGAGGGATCTCAATATCCCCATTTGCATTAAAGGGGTTGAAACCATCAGAGAAAAAAATGGCCTGGCCCTATCATCAAGAAATCAGCGGCTATCGGAACAGCAACACTCAGATGCACAGCGCATAAGACGTGCCTTGCTCGCTGCCCAAACAGCCCATCAACAAGGAGAGAAATCTGCACAGTCATTACTTAATACGGCTAGAAAAATCATCGAATCATCAGAACTCGATGTAGAAATAGATTACCTCGAACTACTCGACCAAGATAATTTGCAGCCGGTCAAGACGCTGTCATCTCCGGCGCTCATTGCCACCGCAGTGTTTTATGGGCCAGTTCGGCTCATTGATAATATCGAGCTGGCTTAAAGCTGCGCAAACTTCTCCCAAAACTTGGCTGTTTGGCGGGCATCAGGCACGACTTCAATCAATGTCGTTTTCTCTCGAGGTTCAAAATCAAACCCCTCCATGCCAACCACTTTGGTGTAGTGCATATCCCACATTGCGGCCCATGCCTCAAATCCATGCTCATGTTGATTGGTAACAAGTCCGGAAACTTTTTCGCCAACCTGCTTCATCATCGGTAAGCGATCAAAGATCTTGCCTCCACCATTGTTGATGACCACCAGCATGCGACCCTGGCACTCCACCTGACCAAGCAGTGCAGGCGCCGCCAAATCATACATGGCTGTTAAGTCTCCAAAAACACCCCACGCATCTTTCTCGTCGGCACTAGCGCCCAACCAACTCGAAATCTGACCATCAATGCCGTTAGCTCCACGGTTCGCCCGCACACATTCATACGGTATTTCACGTTGAGCAAAATCATTCCATTCACGGATGGGTAGGCTGTTACCCAGATAGAGGCTACTCCCCATCGTCGCCATCACCGAGAGAGTGCGTATCATGCCTGGTTCACTCTCTGGCAAGGACTCCAACAGCTCGGAGAGTCGCCCGTGCTTACTTGCCGTAGCCCTAAAATGATCCATGGCATCACCCAGTGGCTCCGCTTCACCTAGCGCTCGCACACATCGAGAAATGTCACCTGTAATGAGCTGATTTTCTCGGGCAAGTCCAGCAAAGCCGGTTCTGCTGATCGACACGACGTTGACCTGAGGTAAGCCCTCAAGATCTCGCCAAAACCTGCCGGTAGGAACCTCACCTATTCGCAAAATATTTGCCGGGGGATTTTTCTTAAGTACCCGATCCCCATCGATCAAAGCCAATGGACCTAGCAGCTCACGTAAACCGCTGGTGCAGTCAGCCAAAACCGGAACCCCAAGCACTTTGAGAAAATGCCATACCTCTTCACGATCGCCGGCATCGAGTCCACCAAGAATAACCACCAAACCCTTCCAGCCTTCTTTGATGCAATGCAATACGGGCAGCATATCGATGTTGCCTCGTGCTTCACCTATTTCACCTAAGCGGACCTTCGATCTTTTGATCGCACTGGCACCCTCGTTATCCTTATCATCTTTTTCTGTTTCAAAATCATCGATGCAGAGATTGATCTGCCATGGCGCACAGCCACTCCAGCCTTCAAAAATGTTCAGCTCATCTTTCCAAGCCAAATCTTCACAGGCTTCAACATAACCCCCAAATAAACCTGCCTGTTCTATGGCTTGAGGAGCACCTGTTCCGCGGAAATCGAGCGGCCGATCAGCCGAGATAACAACCAGAGGTCGGCGTTGATAATGAGCCTCAATGACAGCAGGCAACAATTCGGCAACAGCCGTTCCTGATGTCGTCACCACCGCACACGGGATTCCCGTCTGCATCGTGCGACCTAGCGCAAAAAAACCAGCAGCTCGCTCCTCAAAATGAGAAAACAGGGTAATCTCACCAAGTTCGCCAGTTTCCGCGTGATCAGCAAGAGCTACGACCGCGGAGAGATTCCTAGCACCCGCACATACTACGTATTCCTTAATACCGGCAGCAATACAGGCGACGATAACATCATTAACCCAACCCTTGTAAGACACTGCTTAGATATGAAAAAATCTGCCGATTAACTGCAAGGAGATACGTCTAGGCTAGTGATCCACGCAGCCGCTATCCGTTGGAGCGTCCGCAGTATCTTCCACCGGCTTAACCATGCTATGATCGAGCAGGTATTGCTCAACTTCATCGCCGGAAACATCCGCTAGCATTTCACCATTGATAGTGACACATGGGCTTAGCTGCTGGCTACTTTTCTGCTCCATCTCCCACCTGAATGCTGGATTCTTGATGATATCCTTTTCTTCAAATTCGAGGTCGTATTTGCGCATCACTGCGCGCACGCCCTCGCTCCAGCCGCAATAGGTCTTCAGGTAGCAAACGATTTCTGTTGGTGATGTTGTCATGCTCAAATCTTGTGATCTGCCAGAAACTGACCATAATACGAGCACTTTGCAACCTGAATCATTACCTCTCACCATTAGCGCTGACGGCAAATGCCTTAACGCAGACAAGCGCATTCGCCAACAGGCGGCTGACGGTTCTCTGGAGTTTCTCGAGATCATCATCGATGCCTCCCGGCTGCTTGGTGGAGGCAAGCATACCCTACTTGGAGATGAGACGAGCTATCTCCAATCCTCGGCTGAATTTATTTTGGAACATTTTGAACCAAGGGCAGACGGTACTTGTCTCGCACGCTACAAACGCCGCGATCAAGATTCAGAGCCAACCCCTTCCTGAGCCCCCTCACACTGCACCAATACCTCATGCCATCTCATGCCATCTCATGACCTAACGCCAACTGCAAACACCGCTATTATCGGTGCCGGCATTACAGGTCTCTGTGTGGCCCATTCCCTCCATCATCAAGCATCGGAAGGACAAGCATTTGACTTAATTGAAGCCTCGAGCGAAGTCGGCGGAGCTATTCAGAGTACGCTCAATAATGGCTATCTTGCTGAACACGGCCCCAACAGCATCTTACTCAAAGACAAGCGCATTGCCAAACTGCTGCAACAAATAGGTCTCGATGAAGATTCCCAGAGCAAGGATCTACTACCGGCTCGTCCCGAGGCTCATAAACGTTACATTGTTCAAGATGGCAAACCCGTTGCCATGCCTGGATCCCCTATCTCACTGCTAAAATCACCCTTATTTTCACTGCGCGGCAAACTAAGGCTGCTTTTGGAGCCATTCATTGGCCGATACCGTGGAAAAGAAAAAGCACAAGCAGAGGAGAGCTTTGCCGACTTCGTTCGGCGCCGGCTTGGCTCTGAACTACTGGCCAGTGCCGCAGCACCTTTTGTCAGCGGCATCTATGCTGGAAATCCTGAAACGCTCTCTGTCCGTCACGCCTTCCCTCGCCTCTGGGCAATGGAACAACGCTATCGCTCTATCATCCTGGGCGCCCTTGCCACACAGCTTGGCATCATCAATAACCCACACCAACTCAGGCCGTCACAAATCGTCTCTTTCCGCTCCGGCATGCACAGCTTACCCAAAGCCATCGCTGACGGTCTACCCTCTGATTCACTGCATCTAGGGGCCACCATAAGCTCGATCAAACACGATGATGCGGGATGGACTATTGAATGGCTTGATGCAGCAGGAGAGCCACAAACAAGACACTACCAAAACCTAGTTATCACCATCCCTCCTCACAAGCTCAGCTCCCTGCCATTGCCAGATTCATTGAGTCAAGCCCTTCAACCCGTCTTCGAGATAGAATCTCCACCGGTAACAAGCTTGGTGCTTGGATTCAAACGTGAAGATGTCGCCCACCCATTAGATGGTTTTGGCATGCTGATCAAACAGTCTGAAAACAGCCCCTTACTCGGGGTTCTTTTTTCTTCCAGCATGTTTGATGGACGCGCTCCTGATGGCCATATCAGTCTTACCTGCATGATGGGAGGTTCCATTCATCCTCATTATGCCGATAATAACGACCAAGTCGTCTTGGACGAGCTGCGCAAATTACTTGGCGTAACCGGCACACCAAGTTTCCGACATCAGACTTCATGGCCACGCGCCATTCCTCAATACTCACTCGATTATCAGCAGAAACTCGATACCCTCAGCACCTGCGAGCAATCTCACTCTGGGTTACATCTAGTGGGCAACTACCGTGGCGGAATCTCTGTCGTTGACTGCATGCTCAACGGCCTTGATCTCGGCAAGCAGCTCAGCCAGTGATACAGCCAAGAATACAGCTACTATTCTCAACTAAAAAACTACTCAACTATTATGTCCACCATTTCCCAACTCCTCAGCGACAACATTCGTGATGTTGCCGACTTCCCCAAGCCAGGCATTCTTTTTAAAGACATCTCTACCATCCTCTCTCACCCTGAGCTGCTACGACACTCGGTCAACGAACTCACCGCTACAGCAAATGGAGAGAAAATAGACAAGGTCGTCGGTATTGACGCACGCGGCTTCATCTTTGCTGCCCCCGTTGCCCTCAATCTCGATGCCGGCTTCGTTCCCATTCGCAAGCAAGGCAAATTACCATGGCAGACTCACTCCATGGCTTACTCCCTCGAATACGGAGAAAATGTCGTCGAAATCCACCAAGACGCCATCCTGCCCGGAGAACGTGTATTGCTCGTTGACGACCTACTCGCCACTGGTGGAACCGCAGCCGCCGCCATCAAGCTCATTAATCAGCTCGAGGCCAAGCTCGTCGCCGCCTCCTTCCTCATCGAGCTCAGTGAGCTCAACGGCCGTGCATTACTCGGCGATACCCCCGTGAATGCGGTGATTCGTTATTAGAATCAACCCATTGAATGGCAGAGAGAACCAGGGCCTATGGGGCAGGAACAATAGAGAATCGTCCCACGCCATTGTCAACAGTCTCAGCCTGTCCCGAAACCAACCCTTTTTTCTGTAAAACGACGCCACGCAAGTATGACCTAATTTCGGCTAGGTCAGGATTTGATTGACTAACAAAATAATTACCGTTGAACCTACCATTCACATTGTTAAACCTAGCCGAAGCACGATACGTGGGTGTTCGTGTCGTTTTGATGAGCCCATCAGGGGTCCATGTAATGGGGTAAGAGACTCCCCCGAATGATTCACCAACAAATGCTGAATTAGCATTATTATCACCAGTAATAAAACTAGGTAAAGGTAGCTCGTTGATGGATGGAGCTGAGTATTTGGAACCCTCTGCGGTAAGCATTTTTACGAAATCTTCACTATAATAAGCTCCAATAGTAAGCTTACGGCTATAGCGAATACGGCCTGAGAAATCACTAGCCTCCTTGTTCCTGAACCTCAGATCACCAAGCAAGCACTCACGTAAATTCTCTGGACGAGTATACAATGAAACTTTGTTGGTTTCTAATAGAGGACCCGAATAAGTAAGTTTTGATCCAGAGCTAGAATAACCAACCAGATTGAATACCCCTAATGCGTTCATGTTAGCAGAGGCAAAACTATCACCAGCTGGCAAATCTGAATCACTTGTCGTTGGGAATGGTGCCAGCATGGTATAGCGCCCCCGAAGTTTGCGTGGAACTCGCTTGGCATTACCATAGACGGCTTTGAAGAGCCCAAAGCTTTGATACTTTCCATTGTCAACCAGAGGCTGAATATTTCCAGTTAAACGATAGTAACCAGAGGCAGCTTTCTCAAGCTGAAAGGATAAGGTTGAATTCTGACCAAAAGCATTGATGGGGTTTGAGGCCGAATAATCAGGCTGAACGGCCCCTTTGAAAGACCGTTGAAAACCAGAAGATCCTTTAAGAAGACCAGTGTAGTAACCATCCGCCGCGACAGTAATTTCTAGATGACCTACGAATGCACGACCTTGAGCACGAGCCAAGCCGTGATAACTGCCCGCACTCTCTATATCCAAATTGATGATCTTTGTCTCAAACTCACTCTCCAGATTGTAGCCCACATCACTGGTATTCTGATCTCCACCAATGCTCACATAATAAGTTCCCGCAGCCAGGTCTTTACTAATCATAAAATCAGCGGCGACACCGCCACCCAGCCCATCGCCTGCATCTTGAACCGCCTCTATCAGGTTGCCTTCACCATCATAGAGCTTTAGATCTAAGTTCTGATTAATTTTGACAAACAAATTACCATCCTCGCTGAGATCAACCCTGAAATAGTCGATGTCTGCGCCGTCATCAATTTTACCAGAGGTCGTTGAATTCTCCGTAATAAATGTTGCCGAATCCCGAGAGTTGCCATGATCATCTAGAACCTCATCAATCATGACCATGGTAAATGCCCCCCTCTCTGCATCACCCCCAATAAGTGAAAAATCTGAGGTGTTTTTATCGCTAAGGCCAATGATAAGGTCGCCGCTGTCTACCGACAAGATCGCCTCCCAAGGCCCCCCAGTGGGACCAGTGCCATCGAAGAACAGCCCTGAGTCCCAAACAAGGAACTCGCTAGATGTTATCAAATTGGAGCCATTGCCAATGACGATATAAACCTTAGACCCAGCGAAGGAATTGACACCATCATAAAGTTCAGCCGGATCACCTGAAGCGCTACCTTGAAAAGCACCGTTTTCTAGAGAGTTAAAGTTGGTCGCCGCGCCAAACTGATGAAAAGCTGCATCTAAAGCTGAAGCAGAAGATAATAACTCTATTTGTTCACGACTTAGCTTAAATGTGCCGATTGCAACATAGCCGGTGTTTTTCAAAGTGGGACTGCCACTCCTATCCGAAAACACAACGCTCGAATCTTCACCCTGACTCCCCTCCATATTGGAGAAGCTTGTGGTCAGAGCGGAACTGGTGCCCTCACCCTGAGAAGATGTTGAAACCATTAGCAATGCTAACAATAGACAAAATAAATTTTTCAATTTCATGAGTTTAAATCTGTTCTGATAAAGCCTGAGCGTTTGCTTAACCTTGCTGATTACAGGTCGTTATAGGCTTCTGGCGGGGTGAGCTTGGCGTTTGCATTGTCACCAATGCGTTCAATGATGATGCCGCTGGTAAGTAGCGTCTCGGATGCTGGCTGGTCCTGCGCATCTTTCCAGCCCTCCGTGCTGTAATAATATTGATCGTAACCGCCTTCATCATTAGGCATCCAGACAACATCTGATGAGACTTTATCAGGACCAGCGACAATATCTACTTCAAGTCCGGAGTTGCCTAGTGTCGAACCCACAGGATAGGTAGACGAGATAAAATTAAACTTACCTTCCATCAGCGCCAGGGTGACCGCCTTGGTCTTGACGACACCAGAAACGACAAGCTTTTTATCCGTAAGTGCTTTGTTTTGAATAATCACAGCATCAGTATAAATAATAA
>Ga0206128_1004632_pt1 | contig 10640 bp, 10 predicted proteins | sample Helgoland_Spring_7_FD_148601 | JGI IMG/M metagenome (GOLD analysis project Ga0206128, IMG submission 148601) | Pelagic subsurface seawater microbial communities from Kabeltonne, Helgoland, North Sea - Helgoland_Spring_Bloom_20160426_1 | ecosystem: Environmental > Aquatic > Marine > Epipelagic ...
AAAATTGAAGGTGTTTCCGATCACGACCCGAATGGTACTGGCTATCGACGAGTTAAGATGGAAGATGGTATTATGCTTCCAAAGTTCAGACTTCCAACAGAAGCTGAATGGGAATACGCTGCTTACGGCCTGATTGGAAACTCTTTGGGTGAGCGTGTAATCGAACGTAGATTATGGCCATGGAATGGTCACGCGTTGCGTAATCCTGAAGAAAAATATATCGGTGAAATGTTGGCCAACTTCAAGCGTGGACGTGGTGACAACATGGGTACTGCTGGAAAGTTGAATGACAACGCCGACATAACCAACCCAGTATACGCCTACTGGCCAAACGACTACGGCTTATACAATATGGCGGGTAACGTAAGCGAATGGGTGATGGACATCTACCGTCCTCTTTCATTGGATGACGATGATGACTTCCGTCCTTTCCGTGGTAATGTGTTTACTGCCCTGGAATTTGATGAAGAAGGATACCTAATGGAGAAGGACAGTCTTGGTCACATCCCAAGAAGAACCGTTTCCGAGGAAGAAAACATTGGACGTCGTAATTATCAGCGTGCGGATAACATCAACCACTTGGATGGTGATTACTCATCTCACATCGATGCGTCTCACTGGTCTCCTTCATATGAGGATGGAGAAGAAGCGCCTGAGTCAGACTATATGTACGAATATGGACAGAAGTCTTTGATCAACGACAATGTTCGTGTGTTCAAAGGGGGTTCTTGGAACGACAGAGCCTACTTTATGAACCCTGGAACTCGACGTTTTCTTGAAGAAAACCTAGAAACTTCATATCTTGGATTCCGTTGCGCAATGGATCGCGTTGGAAGTCCAGTAGGTTTGGGTGGACGACGATAACAGTTCAACGTTCATAAAAAGCATTGAGCCCTTTCACATTATGTGAAGGGGCTTTTTTCTTTGTACCAATGGATAAACTGTATGAGCTCTTCAAAAAGAGTAGCGGAATTAGCACCGATACGCGCGCGATTAAACCGGGGCAGATCTTCTTTGCCCTGAAGGGCGACAATTTCAATGGCAATCTATACGCCCAAAAAGCCCTTGATGCTGGTGCGTCATATGCGGTTATTGATGAGGCCGGAGCCGCTAAAGATTCAAAATCCATATTGGTTGAAGATGTTCTCGAAAGGCTTCAGAAACTCGCAAACCACCACCGCAAGGATTTAAACATCCCAATTCTAGGGATTACAGGTTCGAACGGTAAAACCACCACCAAGGAACTCTTGAAGGCTGCATTGAGCACCCAGCTCAAGACCTTTGTGACCCCCGGGAACTTCAACAACCACATTGGCGTGCCATTGAGTCTCCTTCAAATTGATGATTCATGCGAAGTTGCCGCCATCGAATTGGGCGACAACCATCAAGGAGAAATCGACTTCTTATGTCGCATCGCGGAACCCACCTTTGGTTATATTACCAATCTTGGCAAAGATCACATCGAAGGTTTCGGCTCCTACGAGAACAACGTACTATCGAAGAAGGAACTCTTTGATTACTTAGAAAGTATGGATGCTCTATGCTTTGTGAACGACTATGACCCCGAGCTGAGAAAAATGGGCGAGGAACTCAAGGTCAAAAAATTGATGTCGGAATTTTGCACGGAGACTGGACTCAAATTGACCGGTCAGGATCCATTTCTAAACTTTGAAGTTCAGGGCAAAAACTACCGCAGTAAACTCATCGGCGCCTATAATTTAGAAAACATCCAAGCCGCCCTGTTCATTTGCTATCATCTAAATGTTGATTTGGCAAAAGCTGCAATTGCAATCGCAGATTATTCCCCCAACAACAATAGGTCGGAGTTTAAACTTACAGAGAAAGGTAACCGTGTTTTTTTGGATGCTTACAATGCCAACCCCTCTTCCATGGCACTTGCAATTGACAGCTTCCTGACCACTGAAAAAGCCTCTGAATCGGTGATGATTCTTGGCGACATGCTCGAGCTTGGAGATTTAAGTTCCGATGAACATCACGAAATGGTTGAAAAGGTGGAAACCCAGGGCTTTGAACACATCTTTTTGGTCGGAGCTGAATTTTCTAAATCAACTACAAGGACGGCAAAGACTTTCAAAAACTACAGCGAGCTCAATGCTCAACTCTCGAAACTAGACTTGAGGGAACGCTCGATCTTGATAAAAGGTTCTAGGGGAATTCGACTGGAAAACTGCCTCGAAGAACTTTAGTCTTTTAAGACTCCTCTGGAGATTACAATCTTCTGAACTTCAGAAGTACCCTCGTAAATCTGAGTGATCTTCGCATCGCGCATGAGACGCTCCACATGATATTCTTTCACAAAGCCATATCCGCCGTGAACTTGAACAGCTTCTACAGTCACCTCCATGGCAACTCTTGAAGCAAATAATTTCGCCATTGAACTTGCGTGTGCGTAGTCCTTCCCTTGATCTTTAAGAACCGCAGCTTTGTATACCAACAGACGAGCAGCTTCAATTTCGGTCGCCATGTCGGCCAACTTAAACTGAATGGCTTGATGCTTAGAGATCTCCTTACCAAATGCTTTTCTTTCTTTGGAATAGGCTAAGGCCAGCTCATATGCACCTGCGGCAATTCCGAGGGCTTGGGCAGCAATTCCTATGCGACCTCCTTCAAGGGTCTTCATGGCAAATTTGAAACCAGAGCCATCTGCACCAATTCTGTTTTCCTTGGGTACTTTAACGTCGTTGAACATCAATGTGTGCGTATCAGAACCGCGAATTCCAAGTTTATTCTCTTTAGCTCCAACGATGAAACCATCCCAACCCTTTTCGACGATGAAGGCATTGATTCCTTTGTGACCTTTGCTCACGTCGCTTTGAGCTATTACCAAATACACGGAAGCAGAGCTCCCGTTGGTGATCCAGTTTTTTGTTCCATTGAGTAAGTAGTGATCACCCATATCAATAGCCGTAGTGCTTTGCGAGGTTGCATCTGATCCAGCTTCTGGCTCCGACAAGCAGAAGGCTCCAATTTTTTCCCCTTGCGCAAGTGGCTTTAGGTATTTCTGTTTTTGCTCTTCGCTTCCAAATTTCTCGATGCCGAAACATACGAGCGAGTTGTTTACTGACATACAGACTGAAGTCGAAGCATCCACTTTAGAAACTTCTTCCATGGCGATGGCATAGGATAAGGCATCCATTCCGCCTCCTCCATACTCAGGTTTAACCATCATCCCCAAAAAGCCGAGCTCACCAAGCTGACGAATTTCTTCTTTTGGGAATGTCTGCGTCTCATCTCGTTCAATGACGCCAGGTTTCAATACGTTTTGGGTAAAGTCTCTTGCCGCTTCGCGCACGGCAATGTGCTCCTCTGTCAATTCGAAATTCATCCTTCTGTTTTTGGTGCTGCAAACTTATCCTTTTAACCGATTATTCGTATCGTTGTTCACCATGGTCAAAAGAAGTGCAATCGGCCTCATGTCTGGAACCTCCTGCGATGGTTTAGACCTTCTTCATGCTACCTTCCTGAAAGAGAATAATAAATGGTCTTTCGAAATCAATGCCAGTCTTGAGCGACCCTATTCAGACAGCTTTCGAGAGCAGCTCCACAAGCTTCACACCTTGAGTACCCCCGACCTGCTCAAAATGGATGTTGAGCTCGGTAAATTATTTGCGGATCAGTGCCATTCCTTCATTCAGGATGAAAATCTGACTACCGATCTCATTGCCTCGCACGGGCACACAGTTTACCATCAGCCAGACCTCGGTTATACGCTTCAAATCGGGAATCCATTCCTCATCGCAGAAAAATGTAGGCTTCCAGTCTATGCCGATTTTCGCAGTCAGGATGTAGCATTGGGAGGCCAGGGAGCTCCTCTTGTGCCAATTGGCGATTCACTTCTGTTTTCGGAATACGATGCGTGCATCAATTTAGGTGGTTTCGCCAATATTTCGTTTGAAGAAAATTCACAAAGACTGGCATTTGATGTTTGTGCAGTCAACTTAATTCTCAACCAACTGAGTCAAAGGTTGGGGCATTCCTATGACCTGAATGGTCAACTTGCGCGGAATGGAAGAGTAATTCCTGAACTTCTTAAAAAACTCAATGCTCTCGATTACTTCAAAAAAGTGGGGCCAAAAAGTTTAGGTAGAGAATGGTTAGACGAATACGTTCTACCCCACTTCGAGCAAGGTGAAACGGCCGATCTACTTCGTACAGCCGTTGAGCACATTGCGCAGCAAATCAGTTTCACCCAGAAGAAATTAAACTTCAAGAAGGTTTTGTTCACTGGAGGCGGGAGCTTCAATACTTTTCTTCTCGAGCGCATCTCATCACTCACTAGTCTCGACATCCAACTTCCAAACAAGCAACTCATCACCCAGAAGGAAGCCTTGATTTTCGCCTTCTTGGGTATTCTAAAGAATCTTGGAGAAACGAACGTACTGAGCTCAGTAACTGGAGCAAAAAACGACCACTCTTCCGGACAACTATTTCTACCCAGCACGGTCTAGTTATTTAGTCATAGTTCTTGCGAAATTCTAGTCTTTCAATTTTTACATTTGCCCAAATTGCGCACGCTATGAAGGAATTGCTTGAACGCTTTGAAAACAAACGCCCTGAAATCGTTTTTGAGTGGAGTGACTCGGAGACTGAAGCTGAGGGTTGGGTTGTTATCAACTCCTTACGAGGTGGAGCTGCCGGCGGAGGTACACGTATGCGTGTAGGCCTTGACAAAAGAGAAGTCGAATCCTTGGCCAAAACAATGGAAGTTAAATTCACTGTAGCTGGCCCTCCAATTGGCGGAGCTAAGTCGGGAATCAACTTCAATCCAAACGATCCAAGAAAAGCAGGAGTTCTAAACCGCTGGTACAAAGCAGTGAGTCCCCTCCTGAAAAACTATTACGGTACCGGTGGTGACCTGAATGTTGAAGAGGTGCTAGAGGTAATCCCAATCACAGAAAAATTTGGTGTGTGGCATCCGCAAGAAGGCGTGATGCAAGGTCATTTTGATCCGAGCGATGGAGAAAAAATTCACAAAATCGGACGTCTACGCACAGGTGTTTCTAAAGTTCTAGAAAGCCCTAAATACTCTCCTACTCCAGGGAAAAAAATTCTTGTAGCTGATATGATTACTGGTTTTGGTGTTGCTGAAAGCGTGCGCCATTACTACGATTTATACGGTGGAAGCATTCGCGGAAAGCGAATCATTGTTCAGGGTTGGGGTAATGTTGGTTCTGCTGCAGCTTATTATTTGGCTCAAGACGGGGCTAAGATTGTTGGAATCATCGATCGTACAATGGGACTCATCAAAGAAGAAGGTTTGAGCTTCGATGAGGTAAAAGAATTGTTCCTGAATAAGGATGGTAACAAACTAAACGCTCCCAATCTTCCTTCCTTCGAGGAAGTAAACGAAAAGATCTGGGATGTTGCGGCGGATGTATTCATACCATGTGCTGCATCTAGACTGATCACGCAAGATCAAGTAGAGCGAATGATCAATGCAGGTCTCGAAGTGATCTCAGCTGGTGCGAATGTCCCTTTCGCTGACAAAGAGATCTTTTTTGGACCAATCGCTGATTTTACTGATGATCGAATTGCCTTAATTCCCGATTTTATTTCAAATTGCGGAATGGCTAGAGTGTTTGCCTATTTGATGGAAGGAGAAGGAGAGTTGACTGATGAAGCGATTTTCCAAGACTCCTCCGACGTGATCCTAAAGGCTATGCAGAAGGTTCGTGAAAAGAACCCCGAAAAGCAGCGACTCGCGAAAACTGCATTTGAGATCGCTCTGAAACAATTGGTGTAGGATGTTCATTTTAATGATCGTAGTTTTTGTTCTGGGTTATGCTGCCATAGCTATGGAACATACCATCCGCGTGGATAAAGCGGCAACTGCTTTACTCACCGGGGTAATCACTTGGACCATCTTAGTGTTTGGCGTGAGTGAAATTCTCAATGTGGACGCCGGAATGTCGGTCAATGCTATCCTCGACCAAGGAGGTGAAATCCTCAAAAACCTTCGTCACTTTCTATTTGAAAACCCCAGCGACGATCCTCTGGAAACTCCGTCGATTCTAAATCATTTTGTAGTTCACGAACTGCGTCATCACCTCATTGAGATTTCAGAAATACTGTTCTTCCTTCTTGGAGCGATGACGATTGTTGAGCTCATTGATGCCCATGAAGGTTTCTCTGTAATTACAAAACGAATTCACACTAGAGACAAGGTTAAGTTGATGTGGATTCTTTGCGTCATTGCCTTTTTCTTTTCAGCAGCCTTAGACAACCTCACAACCGCTATTGTGATGGCAGCCTTTATAAAGAACCTCATAGGGGAAATAAAAAATCAATGGCTCTTTGGAGGTATTATCATCATCGCGGCGAATGCCGGTGGAGCTTGGTCCCCAATTGGAGACGTAACTACTATTATGTTGTGGATCAGCGGCCAGGTAACGGCCTACAACATTATTGTTTCTGTCTTCACGCCTTCTGTCATTTGTCTTCTTGCCCCACTCTTGGTAATTACATTTACCATGAAAGGCGTCGTGAATCCGCCTGAAGATGACATCGATGGTGATCACCTTGGTGAACCTCGCAAGGTGGAGAAAAACATCGTATTCATTCTTGGAGTTGCAAGCTTACTCTTCGTTCCCATTTTCAAGACGGTCACTCACCTTCCGCCATTTATGGGCATACTCTTCGGCCTTGGCTTTCTTTGGCTGGTAACAGAGATCATGCACCGCGACAAGGGTCGAGACGAAAAAGTAAACCGAACAGTAGTTGGGGTTATTCGTAAAATCGATGTGCCCTCTGTGCTATTTTTCCTAGGGATTTTGGCTGCAGTTGGAAGCCTTCAGTCTGCTGGCCACCTTTCTTATTTGGCTGAATTCCTGGACGAGCAAGTCGGAAATATTTTCGTCATCAACCTAATTATTGGAGTTCTTTCTTCGATTGTAGACAACGTTCCTTTGGTAGCTGCCGCTCAGGGTATGTATGAAATCGCTCCATCTGGTCCGTACATGGTTGACGGCACCTTCTGGAAATTCCTTGCCTACTGCTCTGGAACTGGAGGCAGTTGCTTGATCATTGGTTCTGCTGCCGGTGTTGCCATGATGGGAATTCTTCGCATCGACTTCTTCTGGTACTTAAAGAAGATCTCCTTACTAGCCTTCATCGGTTACATTGCCGGAGCACTTTTCTTCATTCTTGTCAATTAGCCAATTAACATTGGTCTGTGGGTATCATTGGTGAGCTCTAGGCTTTCGGGCCATGGGGTCGAACATCTTTGTATAAGACGATCGATTCCATCCTTATGAACTTCTACTCATTTTTACTACAGGTTAATTTAAGCAGCGATACTAGCAGTGTTGCTGAGCCTACAGAACAAACTCTATCCCTTTTAGAACTAATCGCTGGTGGCGGCTGGTACATCATGTTGCCTCTTGGCATTCTATCTGTAGCAGCGGTTTACATCTTCATTGAGCGCTTTCTGAAAATTCAAAACGTCGAAAAAGAAGATCCCAACTTCATGAACCAGATGAAGGACTTCATTTACGATGGTAAAATAGATGCAGCAAAAGCCCTCTGCCAAAACACACAAAGTCCTTTTTCAAGAATGATTGAAAAAGGGGTGATGCGCATTGGCAAACCACTAGGCGACATCTCCGCAGCAGTAGAGAACGTTGGAAAACTGGAATTATACAAACTAGAGAAATCGCTCAACACCTTGGCAACTATTGCTGGTGCTGCTCCTATGATTGGCTTTCTCGGGACGGTAATCGGAATGATCACCACATTTCATGAAATGTATGCCGCAGGAAACAGCGTAGAGATTTCGGATTTATCTGGTGGAATTATGCAAGCCATGGTTACAACGGCCGCCGGACTGATCATCGGTATCGTTGCCTATGTAGGCTATAACATTTTGGTTTCGAAGATTGAAAAAGTAGTTTACAAAATGGAAGCTACTACAATCGAATTCATCGACTTACTTCAAGAACCAGCTTAATATGAGTTTAAGGTCAAGAAATAAAGTCAGCGTTACCTTCAGCATGTCCTCTATGACGGACATCGTTTTCCTGCTGTTGATTTTCTTCATCATCGTGTCTACGATGGTCACTCCAAATGCTCTAAAAGTTCTTCTTCCAACAAGCTCTGCTAAAACAACTTCACCTCAAACGGTATCGGTTACTATAAGCCCTGAACTGGCCTATTACGTGAATGGCAACCAAGTGCCGGAACAATATCTGGAAAATAGAATCGTTGAAGCCATCGGCCAAAGCGAGAAGCCCGGAATCGTTCTTCACTGCGACCAAAGCGTCGCTTTAGAGCATGCCGTTCGTGTTATGGACATCGCCAATAAAAACAAGTACAGTCTCGTACTGGCCACCAAACCAAACTAAGGGTGGAAGTCTTTAAAGACAAAGAGAAACGAAAGGGATTGATTGGAACAATCCTTTTTCACATTGCCTTGCTGGTGCTGTTCGCCATCTACGGCCTCACTTATATGACACCCAGACCAGAACAAGGAGTCCTCATCAACTTCGGCACTTCGGATGTCGGTTCGGGTGATGTTCAACCAGAAACTTCAGGAGAGGAAGTACCCGTAGAAGAAGAAGTGGTTGAAGAAGTAGTAACGCCCCCGACTGAAAGTGAAGTTAATCCAACTGAGGAAGAGGTGATGACTCAAGACCTTGAGGAGACCATTGAAACTCCGCCGAAAAAAAAGGAGAAAACACAGGAAGAAATTCAGCGCGAAAAAGAAGAGCAAGAACAAATTGAAAAGCAGAAAGAGTTCGAAGCCAAGATGAAAAAGGTTTGGAACAATCAGAAAAAGGGTGGCAGTGAAGGCACCGACAACGAGAGTGGTGATAAAGGCCAAGAAAATGGGACTCCAGGGATGGCGACGCCTACAACGGAACACCTGGCGGAGGAGGAGACGGAATCGGCGACTATCGTCTGTCTGGCCGGAATGCCCTTCAAAAAATAAAACCCGTTTACGACTGTCAAGAAAGTGGTCGCGTAGTGGTTCAAGTTCGTGTTGATCGCAATGGCAATACGACCGATGCGAAGTTGGAATTCAAAGGAACGACTAACTCTGCCAGCTGTTTGGTAAAACGAGCTGTGCAAGCAGCGATGAAAACAAAATGGGAAGCCAAGCCCGACGCGCCTGATGTTCAAATTGGCACCATTACCTATCAATTCGAATTGAATTGAGCTCTTACCAAGAAACTCTTGACTTCCTCTTCTCTCAGCTCCCCATGTACCAGCGGGTAGGCTCGGCAGCATATAAAGCCGACTTATCCAACACAGAAGCTCTAATGGACCTTCTGGGGCATCCTGAAAAGAATCTGAAGTTCATCCATGTGGCCGGCACTAATGGGAAAGGAAGTGTTAGCCATATTTTGGCCAGCATCCTACAAGAAGCGGGCTTTAAAACAGGCTTGTATACTTCACCTCATTTGGTTGATTTCCGCGAGCGGATTAAAATAAATGGAAAGATGATTCCAAAGGAGTCGGTGGTTGACTTTGTGAAGGATCACAGCGAAACCATTTCAGGCTTGCAGGCGTCCTTCTTTGAATGGACCTTTGCATTGGCACTTGAGTATTTCAGAAACCAAAAGGTCGATGTGGTTGTGCTCGAGACTGGCATGGGAGGCCGACTCGATTCAACAAATGTGGTCACTCCCCTATTGTGTTTAGTTACCAATATTTCCATGGACCACGCACAATTTCTAGGCAATACGCTTGAAGCCATTGCAGGTGAAAAGGCCGGCATCATAAAAGAAGGAGTTCCGGTGGTACTTGGCAATATTCAAGAAGAACTGATTCCAGTATTTCGAAAAGTGGCGGATGAAAAATCGGCTCCACTCAGCTTCACCCAAAAAGGCTTGGACCTATATACCTGCGATTTAAAAGGACATTTTCAGGACGAGAATCAATCTCAGGTACTCACCGCTTTGAAGTATTTATCGGAATTTCAGCTTGCTGAAGAATCGGTACAAAATGGAATCGAACAAACCGCGCTGAACACTGGCTTAAGAGGGCGCTTTGAACGACTGCAAGAGCAACCCTTGGTGATTGCTGACATCGCTCACAACAAAGGTGCTGTGGAAGTTCTTGTTAAGGAAATCCAGAAGTTTCACAGAAAGGTGCACTGCGTTTGGGGTGTCGTCAACGATAAAAAAATCGAGGACATTCTTCAACTTCTTCCCGAGGATTGGACTTTCTATTATACCCAGGCAAGCATTCCGCGAGCTCTGGATGTGACCAAACTAGAGGCAATTGGGAAAGATCAATCAAAGCCTGGAAGTGCGCACAAAGAAGTTTCCAAGGCATTCGAAAACGCTCTCCAGAATTCACAAAAAGAAGATCTTATTCTTATTTCTGGAAGCGCCTTTGTCGTTGCCGATCTTCTAGTTTATTTAGAGGAGAAGGACTAATCTTTCACAAAGCGGATGCTCTTTCGCTCATCCTTGATCAGCAGTTCACAGAAATAAACTCCGCTCCGCAACTCAGCCAATTCCACTACCACGTTTTGTCCTCGAACAGCCATTGCATTAACAGTTCTTCCTGAAACATCCAATATTTTCATTTCACCATGGATGAATTCACTAAAATGAAGATTCAGATTCTGACCAACAGGTTGAGGAAAGAGGGAAACTGAAAGCCCATCAAACCCC
>Ga0206128_1004643_pt1 | contig 10620 bp, 7 predicted proteins | sample Helgoland_Spring_7_FD_148601 | JGI IMG/M metagenome (GOLD analysis project Ga0206128, IMG submission 148601) | Pelagic subsurface seawater microbial communities from Kabeltonne, Helgoland, North Sea - Helgoland_Spring_Bloom_20160426_1 | ecosystem: Environmental > Aquatic > Marine > Epipelagic ...
AGACAAGTGTCCGAAGGTTAAAGGAGAGAAAATGTTTGATGGTTGTCCAGATACGGATGCGGATGGTGTTCAGGATTCTGAAGATTTATGTCCTAAAGTAAAAGGCTCAGTTGCCGACAAAGGTTGCCCTGATACAGATGGTGACGGCCTTACTGATAATTTAGATAAATGTCCAAATACTCCAGGTCTAAAAGAGAATGGTGGTTGTCCAGCAAACGATAAAGATAGAGACGGAATTGAGGATGAAAAAGACAAGTGTCCAGATGTATTTGGTTTAAAAGAATTTGATGGTTGCCCTGATAGTGATGGAGATGGTATCCCTAATTCTTTAGACAAATGTCCTAATACTGCAGGTTCTGCAGAAGGAGAGGGTTGTCCTGATAGTGATGGAGATGGTGTTTATGACCACAAAGATGTTTGTCCTACTGTTGCTGGTGTTCTTGAGAATAAAGGTTGTCCAGAGATTAAGGCAGAAGTTAAAGAGCAAATAGCTTTAGCTGCAAAGGGAATCTTCTTTGAGTCTGGTAAGGATATCATTAAAGCAGAATCCTATCCTAGCTTAGACGATTTAGTGTTAATCCTTAAAGGATATAAAGAGGCAAAAGTTGCTATCGAGGGCCATACGGATTCACAAGGTGTAGATAGTAAAAACTTAACTCTTTCTCAACAAAGAGCAGATGCAGTTAAGGCATACTTATTAAGAAATGGTATTGAGGCTTCAAGATTGAATGCAACGGGTTACGGTGAAACTAAACCTAAAGCGGATAATTCAAATGCTGCAGGGAGAGCTCAAAACAGAAGAGTAGAATTTAAACTTACCTACTAAAGGTTAGTTAAAGGTTATAAAAAAAGAGGCTTTGCATATGCAAAGCCTCTTTTTTTATAACTACTTTTTGTTAATCTATCTTAGGAAGCTAAGTCTTTTGCCCGCAGTTTTGTTGTACACAATATCGTTCTCAAAAACAGTTTCACCATTTACAATTGTTCTTACAACAGAAGATTGAAATTTGTGCCCTTCAAATGGGGACCAACCACATTTGTATTGCAAGTTTTTACTAGTTACTTCATGGCTTTTATTTAAATCCACAAGCACTAAATCTGCGTAATATCCTTCTTTGATGTAACCACGTTTCTCAATTTGAAAGCAGATAGCAGGTGTGTGACACATCTTCTCTACCATAAATTCGATACTTAGCTTTTGCTGGCTTACAAAATCCAGCATTGCTAAAAGGGTGTGTTGGATTAATGGAAGGCCACTAGGCGCTTTAAAATATGTCTGATGCTTCTCTTCCAAGGTATGAGGAGCATGATCAGTAGCTATTATATCTAATCGATTGTCTAAAAGAGCTTTTAATAAGGCATCTTTATCACTTTGCATTTTAATGGCTGGATTACATTTTATTTTAGAACCCCATTTTTTATAATCATTGTTCGTGAACCAAAGGTGATGAACACATACCTCAGAAGTGATTCTTTTCTCTTCTAAGGGGATGTCGTTTCTAAATAAGCTAGTTTCTTCCTCTGTGCTTATATGAAGAATATGCAACCTTGAGTTGTGTTTCTCAGCAAGTTCTATTGCCATTTTACTACTTTTAATACATGCTTCTCTACTACGAATTATTGGATGCTGTTCAAAAGGGACCTGTTCCCCATACCTTTCTTTTGCCGCTTGCAAGTTGGCCCTTACCATTTCTTCATCCTCGCAATGTGTGGCTATGAGCATTGGGCTGTGTTTAAAGATCTTTTCTAGAGCTTCTTCTTTATCTACAAGCATATTGCCAGTTGAGGATCCCATGAATATTTTTACGCCACAAATGTTGTGAATGTCTGCCTTTTTAACTTCTTCAATGTTGTCGTTTGTAGCACCTAGGAAAAAGGAATAATTTGCGGGAGAGCAATTCTCTGCGATGACATATTTTTTTTCTAATTCTTCAATCGTTGTAGCTTGAGGGTTGGTGTTTGGCATTTCCATAAAGGTTGTGACCCCTCCAGCGACTGCAGCTCTTGACTCGGTAGCAATATTTGCTTTATGAGTAAAACCGGGTTCTCTAAAATGGACCTGATCGTCTATAACTCCAGGAAGAAGATGTAAGCCTCTTGCGTCAATGGTTTCATCTGCATGCTGATCTATGCCTTGTGGTTCTATTCGTTCTATAACGCCATTGTTGCAAAGGACATCAGCAACAATGGATTTCCCCGAGCTGACTACGGTAGCACCTTTAATAAGTAATTTTGCCATGAGGCAAATATACTTACATTATAAATTATCAAAAACTAAATAAGAAATCTTTCTTTGGTTTAAATACTGATACCAAAATTGATCCCTATTCTTGGATGTACTCCTTTGGAGTATGGCACAATGGGATTTGATATGTAGTATCTGTCTTCCTTTTCCCCTGAAATAGGTGAGATTATACCACCGCCAAGTTGAATATCCATGAACATCCTATCCCAGTTGTACCTTTTTGCAAACACAAACCCTATATCCAGGGCTGCCGTTTTAAAACTATTCCGTGAAGGTCCAAAATAGTCATAGCCATCTTCTTTCCTTTGTTTGTACATTAGAAATGGTTGGACGTAATAGGTGCGTTTGTCAGTATATTTGTTCAAGAATGTTTTGAAATTAAATTCAAATTTTAATTCTTCCATATCGCCATTGTTGAAGTCATTCTCTTCCGCGGCTCCATAACCTATCATTACTCCTATGAACCCTTGGTCCGATATCCGTTTATCAAACCCTATTTCAAAACTATTCAAAAGGAAACCCAATGGTTTGTTGTAAACAAAAGTACTTGGTTTTTGTTTGGCAGTAATGCTTGCGGTAAATACTGTTAATAAGGTAAATAATACTGTTTTTTTCATCTTATAATTGTTAAACAAAAGGCAACTTAGTAACAATAGCCTTAACGCTTTTGTTTCGGATTTGGATGAAAATAGTTGATCCTGATTTTAGATATTCTCTTTTTACATAGCCCATTCCTATTGCTTCATTTAAGCTAGGAGATTGAGTGCCTGAGGTTACCTCACCAATTACCTCCCCATTTTCATTAACGATGGCATAATCTTTTCTAGGTATACCTCTTTCCTCCATCTTAAATCCAACTAATTTTTTACTTGGTTTGTTTTCCTTAATTTCTTTGTGGTGTTCACTCATAACAAAGTCTTTGGTGAATTTTGTTATCCATCCAAGTCCAGCTTCTATTGGTGAAGTTGTGTCGTTTATGTCATTTCCATAAAGACAAAATCCTTTCTCTAATCTTAAAGTATCTCTTGCGGCTAACCCACTTGGTTTGATGTCAAATTCTTTACCTGCTTCCATGATGGCTTCCCACATTTTCTTAGCATCCTTGTTCCACACATATATTTCAAACCCTCCCGAACCAGTATATCCTGTTGCAGATATAATTACATCATCACATCCAGCCATTTCACCCCCAATGAAGGTGTAATATTCCATTTCAGATAAGTTTTCTTTAGTGAGTTTTTGTAGAACTTTGGTTGCATTTGGACCTTGTACAGCAAACAATGAAATGTCATCACTCATGTTTTTAAGTGTTGCACCAAATTTATTTTGGGAGTTTATCCAATCCCAATCTTTCTCTATGTTTGAAGCATTAACAACAAGGGTGTATTCTGTTTTGCTCCATCTATATACCAGTAAATCATCAACGATACCGCCTTGGTCATTTGGCATACAAGAGTATTGTACCTTCCCATCTGTAAGTGTTGCTGCATCGTTACTTGTAATCCATTGGATTAGCTCAAGTGCTCCTTCACCTTCCACTGCAAATTCACCCATATGAGAAACATCAAAAATTCCTACATTGTTTCTCACAGCAAGATGTTCTTCCATCAGTCCAGAATATTGTAATGGCATTATGTATCCTGCGAAAGGAACCATTTTCGCTCCTAGCTTTTCGTGTATATCTGCGATTTCTATTGTTTTCAATCCTTCTACCATACTTTCTTATTAAGCCTGCGAAAATAAGCATTTTTGATTAATACAGGTTCTTTTTGCAGAATAGACAGAAGTTGTAAGCATTTTTTACTAAATTGTATGCACGTTTTTCGACGCATGGAGCAGATAAATGAATGAAAATATTAAAAATATTAATTTTGGTGCAACCCTTTACTGTTTTGTCAGACTATAAGAGCGAGATTAAAGGTGAATGAACTGGAAGATATCATTAAAGGCTGCATCAACGGCGATAAAAATGCTCAAAAGCAAATGTTTCTAATGTTTGGAAATAAGATGCTAGGAGTGTGCTCTAGATATTGTAAAAATATAGAGGACGCAAAAGATGCAATGCAAGATGGTTTCGTGAAAGTATTTACAGGGATAAATACATTTAAGGGAGAAAGTAAATTTGAAACTTGGATGACTAGATTAATGGTCTATACTGCGATTGATAATTTCAAGAAAAATTCTAAGATGTATACTTATGATCCTTCTGATGCATTATTAGTAAACGAAGAGACAGAAGAAATGGAATTGGAGTTTGAAAGAAAATCAAACCTTCAAGAGAAGTTGAAAATGTGTATGGATGAATTACCTACTGGTTACAGAACGGTATTTAACTTGTATGTCATTGATGGTTTTACACACAATGAAATCGCAGAAGAGTTAGGAGTATCATTAGGAACCTCTAAATCTCAATTGGCAAGAGCCAGGAAAATGTTACAGACAATTGTAAAAGATAAATTAGGAATTGAACAAGGAACGCAAGCATATTGATGATTTATTCAGAGAGGAGCTAAAGGGCTTTTCTCAAGAATCCTCCATGGCAGATTTTGATGCCATCATGGGTAAAATGGATAATAAGAAAAAAAAGAGATTCCTTTTTTGGTGGTTCTTTGCTGGTGCTAGTTTAATAGCCGTCGCAATAGGTTTGTATTTTAGTAATGTAAATCAAGAGAAGGAAAAGAATGCTCCATTGACCGAAATTGTTACTCAGTCTGAAGTGGAAATTAAAGAAAAGAGAGAAATGTTAAGTGGAGGGAGTGAATCTTGGATTGGAAAGAATTTAGATTTGGATAAAAGTGCTTTCCGTGAAGTGGAGAGTCATTTAGGAAAAAAAGAAAAATCAAGTAACAGGATATTTAAGAACAATGGTGAAAAGGATTTGACTGAACCAGTTGAGGATAAGCACAAGAATAATTTAATAGAGCATAAGAATTCAGGATTAGAAGACGAAGGGTTAAAGAATAAACCAACTGATCTAGAAACTGAAATCGCTATTGAGGAAGAGAAGGATGAGGAGAAAGAGGAGAAAATACAATTTGCAGATGCTGGTACTTTGGATCAGAATAGTAAAGTGTTAAAAGATACCTTAGAGGATAAAGAAAAGGAGCAAGTTCATACTGCAATGGATAGTAGCACATTAAAAAAATCAGTAATTCCAAACAAACCAATTTTTAATACATCTGATTCAAAATGGCGTCTTGAGCTAATGGGGAACTATATGATGGCAAATAGAAACATTTCTTCTTCGAATAATTATGCATCAATAAGGGAAAATGATGACAAAAATCTGGCTACTTTTAACTTAGGTTTACAATTACACCGCAATCTATATAAAGGGTTTAATCTAGGGACTGGTTTTGAAATGAATACCTATTCCTACGATGCGGACTACTCTTATAAGAGAGAAGAGTACGATAAGGTATGGGTGATTAATCCCTCAAACGATACCATTGGGTTTTTTAAAGATAACATAAGAGATACATTGGAAGAGTATAAAACCAATAATGTTATAAAAGTAGTACGAATTCCATTAAACATATCCTTTGACCTAAACTTCAGAAACCAGGGCCTTAGATTTGGTGCAGGACTTTATGGAGAAAAAACAACTAACTCAAAAGGTTCAATGCCTGATCAAGCTGAATTGAGAAAAGTAACTAGTGATACCGAGATAAATAAAAAAATACTTTTTGGCTGGAATGCGGAAATTGGGTATTATAGAATGTTGTCTGGAAATTTAAACCTTGAACTAAATACTAAATATGGTGCTTCATTTAGCAACTTGTTGGAAGGGAATAATGCAAAGGATAAACCGAGATTAATAGGACTAGGGGTAGGACTAAGTTATAGATTTTAAATTATGAAGAAAGAAAGACAAATTAAAAAAGGCTTTTTAGCTGTTTTAGTTCTCCTCTTTAGTGTAGTAGCAAAGGCACAATATTGGGTACCCCTAAATTTCCAACCGGACACTAAGCCAAGTGTAACCTATGCTAATGACCATTATTATTATGTCTGTTACGAAGATGGCTATACCAATAAAGGCAAGTTGATAAAAATCGCTAAATGGGATGGATTGGTGTGGCAAAGAGCCACGCCTTTAGTGCTTGATTCGAATGCTACTATTTATTCCATGTGTGAGTTTAAAGGAGAGATTTATTTGGGAGGTAATTTTCATTTGCCTTTTCAGGTCAATATTCAAAACTTGCTTAAGCTAACTACTTCAAAATGGTCCACTATTAAAGGAGGAGCCGTTTTTAGTAAACGTTCTGATGCTGTTTATACTTTGACGAGTGATGAGAGCGGGGTTTATATTGGGGGGTCTTTTGATACGATTAATAAAAGAGCCTATAAGAATTTAGTTTTTTACAATGGCGAACGGCTAGATGAATTAGGTGGTTTTGGGGCAAATGGGAGAGTAAGTAAATTAGAATTTATTGGGAGTACATTATATGCTCTTGGGTCTTTTTCCGAAATTGGGAAAGTAAACTCCAAAGGGATAGCATATTATAGGGGTAAGGAGTGGCTTACTTTAGGAGGGAGTCTTGCTTCTCCAGTTAAAGAAATTACTTACTTCCAAAGTGCTGCATTTGTTGCTGTGCCTATTGGGAATAATTATTATTTTTATAGAAATGAAACTGGAACAACAGATTGGACTAAACACATGAATGGCCTATTTGCCTGTAAGGCAGTTTATGATTTAATTAATTACAACAATGAAGTCTATGCATGTGGTAAGTTCTTCTTTTCTAGTATGGATTCAGTAAATTTAGTAACTTGGAACGGCTCTGCTTGGGAGAAAGTAGAACAAAATATATTTTCTTGTAAAGAATTTCAATTGTATAAGAAAAAATTGCATGCCTCTGGAGATATTGTTAAGAATCAAAATATCAATAGACCAATATATACTGCTCGTTTTGAGCCAAACATGGTGTTAGTTCGTGGGCAAGTGTTTTGGGATAAAGATGAAAATTGTAAAGTTTCTGGACAGGATAGATACTTAGCTCGTGAAAGGATAAAATTAAGCCCATCAGAAAGGTATTTGTACACTAATGAAAAGGGGTATTTTAGTGCGCTTATAGATAAGACTATAGAATATAAGGTTGAGTTAGAGCCAAGGTTGCATTGGAAGAGTAGTTCTTGTAGTCAGACGGTCTTTAAATTTGACTTTAGTAGGGATGGAGATCTTCTTATTCAGTTCCCATTGGTTCTGGTGGAAAACAAAAAAGACATAAGGGTAGATTTAAGTGCTGGTTCAGGTTGGGCAGCAGCCAAAGGGGAAAGACAATTCTATAAAATTCGTTATAAAAACTTGGGTTCGGTAAGGCAGGATGGAATCATAAGTTTGAAGTTTGATACTAGATTAAATGATTTTGAAGCTTATCCAGCTCCAACGATCTATAACCCAGGAAGTGTTAGTTGGAGGTTTAGTAATTTAGATATAAATGAGCAGAATGAAATTGGGTTTTATGTAAGGATTGATGATTACGATATCAAAGATAAGGACAATCTAGATTTTGTGGTTTCTGCGACTATTCCTGATGATGAAAATGATAGGGATAACTTTGATAGTCTTAAACAAGAAGTAAGCTCAAATAGCAATGCAAAAATATATAAGGCAATATATCCGGAGCCAGGTTATGGAGATTCTATTTCTGAGATGCCATCCACACAGGAGTTTGTAGAATTCAATATTCATTTTGAGAATGAAAATGATGTTCCAGTGAGGACCGTTCATGTTATAGATACAATAGATTTAAATCTGAGTTTGGCACACATTCAAGAGCTTGGTGCAAGCCACCCTTATACTACCCAGGTGCTTAATGATCCTCTAAATCCAAGTAAGGGGATATTAATTTGGACGTTTAAAGATATTTATTTGGAGAAGTTCGATTCAGAAGGTGGTTCTGAAAACCCTACATTTGGTTACATTTCATTTGAGATGAAACTAAAACAGAATGCTATAGGGACCATATTTTCAAATCAAGCTAGGGTCATCTACGATTACACAAATGATGAATACCTTACAAACAGAGTCTGGGGGAAGATTGTTGATGAGACTATTGGAATAAAGGATATTCATTACGAAGATTCTAGATTAACGGTTTATCCTATTCCTGCAATTGACCAAACGTCCATCTCTTTAGAAGATGGTTTTAATTCTATTCACCTAATGAATGAATTGGGCCAGGAAGTATTGTCTCTTGACTTAGGACAGATGGAATTCAACTACGATTTGAATACAAAAGATCTTCCTTCAGGTAACTATTTTCTTTTAGTTAAGAATAACTCTAACGTATTCGTCAAGAAGATTTTAAAAAAATAATTTCTTTCTCATGCAACCCTTTAATTTTTCGTCTGACTAAATAGATGAACAATAATAAACAAAATATGAAAAATTTAAAGAACACATCGATTTTACCCAAAACTCTTGGGGGATTTACTTTAGGACTAAGTCTAATAATGGCTTTCCTATTTTCAGCATTAAATTCTACTGCACAATCTAATATAAGTGCAGATTTTAATTTTACCACAGATGGACTAACTACGAAACTAAAAGATAACTCAAGGGGTGTCCATAAAGTATTAGGTTGGACATTTGGAGATGGTAGTGGGGTTAGAAATGATTCTACTGTAAAACATACCTATAAAAGTGGAGGCACTTATAAGGCAGCAGCTAAAAAAGCAGCTTTAAAGAAAAGAAAAGCTTTGCAAAAGCGAAAAGCAGCTCTTAAGAAAAGAAAAGCAGCTTTAAGGAAAAAGAAGGCATTAAAAAAACGTAGAATAGCAGCAGCAAAAAAAGCGGGGGCCAAGAGAAAAAAAGCAGCAGCTAGAAAAGCAGCTTTAAGAAAGAAATTAGAGGCAGAGAAAAAAAGGAAAGCAGCTCTATTAAAGAAGAAAAGAGAAGACAAGAGAAAAAAAGAGGATAAGAGAGACCAAAATAAAGTGGTAAAGAAGAAGATTAAAGTTTACGATACTAATAGCGACAAAATTTACTATTTTATTGGATCGACAACTGGTAGTGCTAGCTTTAGAAGCAATTCAGACTCTAGGGTTTCAAGTTTACTTAAAATGGCCAACATAAAAGGAATGACCGGAGCATGGGTAGTTTACGATAAAGATGGAAATGTAGTTGGTCGATTTACTGTTGAACAATCAAGAGATGGAAATTATTATTTTGTAAAATAATAACTCTTAATATATTTAAAGCTCCGTCTTGCTAAGACGGAGCTTTTTTTTGTTTTATAGTATCGTGTATTTTGTCAAAATACAAATTGCCCAACTCCATAGAAAGAGCTTGAACATACAGTATGAAAATAGAACGAAATTTCTGTGTAAATTGTGTAATTAATACTTTAGCAATTTGCTTTAATTTAATACCTTTGCAGTTCAATAATTTTATAATTAAGAAATAAACAAAAATGAAAGTAACTGTTGTAGGGGCCAGGTACTTACAAGGTTTGTTTAAAAATTGTAACAAAAAATTGCAGTAAATTAATTTGCAAAAAAGTAGTTATTAAAGATCCATGTGATGCTATTAAGGCGGACTTTGCAATAAGGTATGATGGAAATGTAGTATACTTTAAAGCTCCAGAATATAAAGGTGCTAAGTATACTTGGGTATTTGGAGATAGCAGTGGAAGAGAGTATGGCAACCCAATTCGACACAAATATACGAAGCCAGGAAAGTACAAAGTATGTCTTCAAATTAAAACGAAGGACTGTAAGAAGTTCATTTGTAAGGAAGTAATTGTAAAGAGTCCTTGTGATAGACTAAAAGCTGACTTTAGATTTGCAGTGGATGGAAATAAGGTGAAGTTTGAAAGTAAGAACAGTGCTGCAGCATATTTCAAGTGGTCATTTGGTGATGGAACTTATGGTAAGGGTGCGAACATTAAGCACGAATACAAGAAACCTGGAACGTATAAAGTATGTTTAACTGTATGGACAAAAGACGAAAAATGTAAAATTACAGTATGCCATGCAGTAGTGATTAAAGATCCATGTGATAGAGTTTTTGCAAGCTTTGGTTACAGAGAGAACCAGGGTAAAGTATTATTTGAAGCAAAGGCTTACCAAGGAGCTAAGTACACCTGGGCATTTGGAGACGGTAGTGCTAGAGATACCGGTAGAATTACAGACCATAAATACACCAAACCTGGAACATATACAGTATGTATGCAAGTGCAAGTGGGTAATTGTACTAAAAAGATCTGTAAGAAAATTACTATAAGAAGTGGTAAAGGAACTATTGTAATGTCTCCTAACCCAGCTTATCGCATTACGCAAGTAAAACATAACCTAGGAACTAAAAACAAATTGGTGATTGTAGATGTCTATGGGAATGCAGTGCACAGTGCCACCAATGTGCCTAATAGGGG
>Ga0206128_1004660_pt1 | contig 10593 bp, 7 predicted proteins | sample Helgoland_Spring_7_FD_148601 | JGI IMG/M metagenome (GOLD analysis project Ga0206128, IMG submission 148601) | Pelagic subsurface seawater microbial communities from Kabeltonne, Helgoland, North Sea - Helgoland_Spring_Bloom_20160426_1 | ecosystem: Environmental > Aquatic > Marine > Epipelagic ...
AAAAGACCGGCGCGCAGTACTTCACTTGGTACGCAAGCGCGCTCTGTTGCTGGCACCGCTGGCAGACTTGATGCAAACAGTGGCAAGCACAGTTCGTGAATGCCTTAACTGTGGCAACATTGGTACGGCAAACATATGTGATATTTGTGTTTCTGAAAAACGCAAAAATGGGGAGCTATGCATAGTAGAAGATGTGTCAGACCTTTGGGCTATGGAACGCTCTGGATCATTCAAAGGACGCTACCATGTCTTGGGTGGAACTCTATCAGCTTTAGATGCAATAGGCCCTACAGAATTACGCATCCCACAATTGATTGATCGAGTAAAAACCGAAAATGTCCGTGAGGTAATTCTGGCGCTGAATGCAACAATCGATGGACAAACTACTTGCCATTATATTGCCGATCAATTGGAAGGTCTGGTTTGCCTAACATCGCTTGCACAGGGAGTGCCGATTGGCGGCGAACTTGATTACCTAGATGACGGAACAATTACAGCTGCCCTTAAATCCAGAAAGGTATTATGAGAAACTTTCAGAAAGCCTAACTGGTAAAATAATATCGGTTTTTTCAATTATCTTTATTATTATCTGGTGATATTTTATTTAGCGAACCGTCTGAGCCTATATCCAGACAATAAATAAATCTAAATTTTAGTCTAAAATATTTTAATCGAAGAAAAGCTCTTTACTTAGCCTTTTTCCTGCATTTTTAATTAGGTCCACCTGAGATACCAACAAGTCTATCGAAAGCCTTTGAGTTGGGCCATGCATTGCAATTGCTGCAACAAAACGTCCTGTCTTATCCGTAATTGGTACGGATAAAGCGATCATTCCATCAAATAATTCTTCTCGATCTAAAGAGTATTGCAGTTTCCGGATTTGCGCTAACTCCTCTAGTAAGGTTTCGGTTGATGTGTGCGTTTGCTCGGTCCTTTGCTCAAAATTCAAATTATTAACAAAGCTGCGCCGTTTTTGCAGTGGCAGACTGGCAAGAAAGCATTTGCCGCTCGCGGTACAGTGAAATGGAACATTAGTTCCAATAGGCAATTGGATACGAAAAGCCCAATCTGTTTCGACTCTATCAAGATATCGCATGCCATCGTCTTCAGGAACCACAAAGTTAACAGTTTCGCCTACTTCATTGGCCAAATCTTTCAAAATCTGTCGTCGGGCTATATGACCTCTAGAGTTATGCAGAAGACCTGAACCAAGTTCACGCAATCTCCTTGCAACCTGATATTTTTTTGAGCTCAAGACCCGCGAGATGAACCCATTCTCCGTGAGCGTAGTGCAAAGACGGTGAACAGTTTGTTTAGGAAGACAGAGCGCATGGCTGATTTCAGTAGCAGTCATTGCGTGGTCACTTCGTCCCAAAACTTCAAGAATAAGTAGTGCTCGGAGGTTTGATGGAATTCTATCTTTCGAAGCCATTTCCGATACCCTTAAAAAAAGATTGGTGTGTTGATTGCGAATCACTTTATATTAAATCTCACAGAAAACGAGACGAAAAGTCCCATTATTTGCGTTTTGGTGGAAAAGTATGGATTTTGACTTCATTGTAGTTGGCGCAGGTTCCGCGGGGTGTGCACTTGCAGCGCGTCTTTCCGAAAGCGGGACGTATTCTGTTGCACTACTTGAAGCAGGACCAAAAGATCGAAGCCCATGGATTCACATTCCGGTTGGATACTTTCGTACAATGGACAACCCTCGCAGTGACTGGCAGTATAAAACTCAAGCCGACCCAGGTATCGCTGGCCGTTCAATACCATGGCCACGAGGCCGCGTCTTAGGTGGATCGAGCTCCATAAACGGACTTTTATATGTACGCGGACAAGCTGAAGACTATAACGGTTGGGCACAAATGGGTTGCACAGGCTGGGGTTGGGATGGTGTGTTACCATATTTCAAGAAATCAGAAAGCTGGGAAAGCGATGATACTTCAGGCCTGAGGGGGAAAAATGGCCCCTTATCGGTTCAGCATTCACGATTAAAGAGAGATATTGTTGATACTTGGGTAGATGCAGCCATTAATGCTGGCTATAATCATAATCCAGATTACAACGGCAAAGACCAAGAAGGTGTAGGCCACTTCCAGCTAACTATGAAAGGTGGTCGACGGTGTTCATCTGCAGTAGCCTATCTGCGACCTAACCGTAGACGAAAAAACCTTCATGTAATCACCAATATACAAACCGAAAAAGTCTTAATAGAAAATGGGCGCGCAGTGGGGGTAAGAGCCCGCCACAAAGGTCAGATGAAAGAATTAAAAGCAAGCTGCGAAGTAATTTTGTGCGCTGGAGCCATTGGATCGCCACAAATTCTAATGCTTTCAGGCATTGGAGACGGAGAGGACCTTAAATCACATGGCGTCGAAGTCAAAGTTAATCTCAAAGGTGTAGGAAAAAATCTTCAGGATCATTTGCAGGCTCGACCAGTATTCAAAACTAATTTGAGCACAATCAATGTCGAGACAAACAACAAAGTCAAGCAAGCGATAATTGGCCTTCAATATCTGCTTACCCAACGTGGCCCCATGACTATGGCAGCAAGCCTTGGTACAGGTTTTTTAAAAACAGAAAAGCATCTTGAAACACCAGATATTCAATTCCATATTCAACCTTGGAGCGCGGATAAACCGGCAGAAAAACCACATAAATTTTCTGCATTTACAGCATCCGTCTTACAACTCCGCCCCGAAAGCACAGGACATCTAGCATTAGTCTCAGCGAAAATAGATGACCACCCTGCCATCTACCCGAACTACCTAGCAACCGAAACTGATTGCAGAACAGTTGTAAAAGGTATTCAGATAGCTCGCAAAATTGCTCAGACTGAGCCACTTAAATCACACATCACAGAAGAGTACGCGCCCGGCGCTCACGTGGCACTTGATGACGAAGATGCTACGCTGAATTGGGCACGGAGCTCTATGGCTACGATTTATCATCCAACAGGAACATGCAAAATGGGCATCGACCCTATGGCAGTTCTTGACCCCAAGTTGCGCGTTAAAGGAGTAAGGGGACTTCGCGTGGCCGATGCGTCTATTATGCCTCAAATTGTGAGTGGCAATACCAATGCGCCAGCGATCATGATTGGAGAAAAGGCCAGCGCACTTGTTCTCGAGGACGCAACAGAATGATTATGCAATTTAAAATGATCTATTTCTTACTAAACGGACCAGATCATCCCTTTGGTAAACGACGGAACACTGCCAGGTTGGTGCCTTCGCCTTCGGCAGTAAATCAAACAGACTTTGAGGGCAAAAATAGTAGGGAGGAACACTTATGTTCAAACTAAAACATTTAGCAGTTGGTGCAACAGCACTGGCTCTTACAACATCAGCAGCATTTGCTGAAAAAGTACTACGGGTTCAGTCGGTACTTCCAGCCTCCGCTGATGAAAGCTTCATGCTTCAGGACTTTGGTAAAGATGTTGCCGCATTAACAAATGGTTCTCTGACAATCGAGTTATTGCCAGCTGGCGCCGTTGTTGGACCTCGTGATATCATGGACGCAGTCGATGCCGGCCTAGTTGAAGGTGGTATGGCTTGGACACACTATTGGGGTGGTAAACATGTTGCAGCAAACCTTTTTGGCGCACCTGTTGCGGGTGCGGGCGTTGGCATTGACAATATAGCATTCTTGAGCTGGTTTCAGTACGGAGGCGGAAAAGAGTTGTACGATCGTCTGTGGGAAGAAATGGGTGTCAATGTTAAAGGCTTCATGCTGCAACCTGTAGGCCCTGAAGCGCTAGGCTGGTTCCCAAGGCCAATCAAATCAATGGATGATTTCCGTCAGATGCGTTTCCGTGCACCTCCAGGCATGGTTGGTGCAGCTTATGCTGACATTGGTGTTCCTGCTGTTGCGATGGGTGGTGGTGATATTCTACCGGCATTAGAAAAAGGCACAATCGACGCAGCTGAGTGGTGCTGTCCCAAACCAGACTCAGTCTTTGGCTTTCAGAAAGTTCTAAAGCACTACTACTTGCAAGGCTTACACCAAGTAGTCGTGAACGCTGATATGTATGTCAATCTAGACTTCTATAATGGTCTTACAGATGTTGAAAAGAAAGCACTGGAAGTTGCAGCAAACGCTTCACTCTCAAAATCAATGTCTTACCGCATTTACGAAAACGGTAAGGCACTGAAAGACTTAACCGATAATCACGGTGTAATCCTTGAAGATACGCCAGCAGACTATTTCACAGAGTATATGGCTGCTGCCAAGAATGCGCTTCAGGCAGCTGCAGATGAAAATGAGTTCTTTGCAGAAGTTTGGCAGTCACAAAAAGACTTTGCTGATATTGCAGTCCCATTCTGGGCAGGTGCACAGGCCTCAAACGCAGCACTGGGTAAAGCTCATGCAGACTCACTGAAGTAAGTTAAGTTTTGTGCGGAGCCATATGGCTCCGCACTTCATTTTTGGCAAGGGCAAATGCCTTTTCCAAAAATGAAAGCCCCTAAGGGCTTCAAAGATAGGGAGAACAGGAATGGCCGCAGATGAAGTCAATCCAGATGAGCTTGAGATCGCAGACGAGCTAATCGCAGAAAGACGAACCGAGGCACCTGGCGAAACTCCCAAAGACATGACGGCGTGGCAACGTCCAATCACCGCAGTAATTGATTTGATCAACTACCGTGCTGGCCAAATTATCGCACTCCTAATGGTACCTCTGATTGCAGTGGTAGTTTTTGAAGTTATCTCACGCAACTCATTTTCGATTTTGGCCAATGCAGGTTTTGAAGATTTTGCACGCTCTTTGGGGCTTGGCCCCACTCTTTGGGTCTACGATTCAAGCAGAATGATAGCAGGCGTATTGTTTATGGCGGCCGCAGGTTACGGCCTCATGCGTGGTGTACATATCCGCGCAGATTTTCTGTACAGGGGCTGGACAAATAAGACGCAAGCAACAGTAGATGCGACTCTCTATCTTTTATTTTTCATACCATCAATGATTTTTTTCACTGTGGTAGCCAGTCAATTTTGGTGGCTTGCATTCTCAACAGGTGAGACCATGCAAATAGATAGCGCTTGGGGACCAGTTTTGTGGCCAGCGCGTTTGGCTATGCCAGTAGGCGGAATTCTTTTAACGCTACAAGGCGTGCCAGAAATATTTCGAGCCTTTCACAAGATGGGTAAAGAGCGTGAACAGTGGTTCATTAAGATCTTACCTATCTATTTGATTGCGCTTATTTGGCTCATTCTCGCAATTTTTACACCCAACCTTGTACCAGGTGGTGAGTGGTTCACCGATCTGATGAAAGCACAACCTAGCATGTCCAAACCTACCATTGGTTTGATTATGCTAGCTGCGATGCTTTTCGTTATTTTTATAGGCTTCCCAATTTCGTTCACATTAATCTTTCTTGCTTTCGTTTTTGGTATTTGGGGGGCTAACTTTAAATTGACTACTCTCCTTATGACTTTGAATACAAATTCAACAATGCTCAACGATCAACTTATGGCGGTACCTTTATTTGTTCTTATGGGGATCGTGATGGAGGCGGCAGGCTTAATGGAGCGTCTGTTTGCTTCGATCCAAATGATTATGGCTCGAGTGCGCGGCTCTCTTTTTATTGCAGTTTTAATAGTCTCAACAATCTTTGCTGCTGCAACAGGGATCGTCGGGGCATCCGTGACCCTTCTTGGGATTATGGCCGGCGCAACCATGACCCGTTCAGGCTACAATGTGCAGCTCGCAGCTGGAACTATAACTGCGGGAGGCACGTTGGGGATCTTAATTCCACCTTCGATTATGCTAATTGTAATGGGTCCAGTACTAGAAGTATCTACGTTGGATCTTTTTCGTGGAGCTTTCATCCCTGGCGCACTCTTGGCGTCACTATATTTGATCTACACTCTTGGCCGATGCTGGCTAAACCCAGAATTAGGTCCAATTCTGGGTGAAGAAGACCAACCCGAAACATCAGGTTTTTACGGTGCCGAAGTGGCTTTAATATGTTTAGGTATTTTAACAATCTGTCGTATTTTTGGCTTAAGCTTAAGCGGTACATTTGGTGGCATCGTCCCATTTGGAGGTCTGATAGTTTTGGGCATTGCCATGGCAATTTCATATTTAGCTTATAAAAAACTTTCAGTTCTTAGGGTGGCATTACCAGTTGTAGTTTTATTCCACCTCTACTTAATATTTGCAAATATTGGTGACCATGGTGGTTTACCAATCTGGTCGATCATATTTGGTGTGTTCACTATGTTTCTGGCGTATCTTGGAAAGCCTATTTATTACTCTGGAACAGAAGAAGATTTTTATTTTTCTGACCTTTGGAATGAATTTTTTGCTGGTCTAATGCCACCTACAATTCTTATTTCTTTTGCCTTAGGGTCAATATTACTTGGATTTGCAACACCTGCTGAAGCAGCGGCAATGGGTGCATTTGGAGCTATTTTACTATCAATTGGTTATCGAAAATTTACTATTCCAAACTTTTTTGACAGCTTAATTAAAGCCCTAGAAATTACTGTGCTTATCATGTTTCTTGTAGCAGCATCAAACTTTTTTGGCGCTGAATTCAGTGCGCTTGGAACCCCCAAGATGATGACAGAGATGCTCTTGGGTTTAGATTTATCCCCCTACTTAATTTTGATCATCGTGATGGCACTCATTTTTCTACTCGGGTGGCCACTGGAATGGGTTCCAATCGTATTAATTGTTGTGCCTATTCTTCTGCCAACTGTGGAATCTTTGGATGTATATGGTCTGGAGAGGTACGACCTCATGGTTTGGTTTGGCATTTTAGTTGCAGTAAACTTACAAACAGCTTGGTTGTCGCCACCGGTCGCCCTGTCAGCATACTTCCTAAAAGGTGTCGTCCCCAATTGGGATCTCAAGGATATTTATCTGGGCATGATGCAATTCATGTTGGTTCAGCTATTGGGTCTCATCCTTCTGTTTATTTTTCCCCAATTAGTGCTTTGGCTACCCGCAGTGATGTCAGGAAACTAGACAATGAATACACACCGCAGTTCTGTTTCCTATCTAAAATGGCCCTTAATTACGACAGTTGTTGGTTTAGGGCTAACCGGCTGGTTAGGTTGGGCGACAAAAGGTGATTGGGCAGGTATTTTATCTTTTTTAATGGTTGGTACAGTGTTGGCAGCGCTGGAGATTGCACTTTCTTTTGACAATGCAATCGTGAACGCCAACAAACTTGAAGAAATGACACCAATATGGCGTCAACGATTTCTGACTTGGGGAATTCTCATTGCTGTTTTTGGAATGAGAATTGTCTTTCCACTTGCTATCGTAGCTATTTTTGCCTGGATAAATCCCTTCGCTGCAATGCACTTGGCATTTTCAAATCCAGACGAGTACTCACGAATAATCAGCCATGCTCATGGGCCCATTTCAGCTTTTGGCGGTACGTTCCTCATGATGGTTGCCCTTAAGTTTTTCATTGATGAAGACAAATCAATTGACTGGATAGAAGCCATCGAAAAACGCGTGCGTGTCTGTGGATCAATTCGAGGATTCGAGATTGCGCTCGTTCTTGTAATAGTATTTTTAATCTCACGATCATTGCCTACGCATGAAATCGCGCCGTTCTTAACCTCAGCTATCATGGGGCTTCTAGTTTTCACAATGGTAGACGGACTCGGAACATATTTGGACAACATGGCTGGCTCTACAGCTGCAATAGGTGCAAAAGGCGGATTAGGGGCCTTTTTATATCTAGAGGTACTTGATGCCAGCTTCTCTTTTGATGGTGTGATTGGTGCATTTGCATTAACAACTAACATTCTTCTAATCGCTATAGGTTTGGGTATTGGTGCAATGTACGTGCGCTCGATGACCATCATGTTGGTAGAAAGAGGAGCATTGGCAGAATTTTGTTATTTGGAACATGGCGCATTTTATTCGATCTTTGCTCTCTCCATCATAATGTTCTTGCAGCCAATCATGCATGTTCATGAATTAATAACGGGCGGAATTGGTATGGTATTGATTGCCTTGTCTTTTTACGCTTCCATCACTCACAATAAACGTGAAACATAAACTCTTGCAAACAGACAGGACCAACCAAATATGTCTCGTGTATACCTAAAAAAAGCCACTCTTACTTCTAGATCTGAAGAGGGTGAGACAGCAAAAGTTGTTGCAAAAATCCTTGCTGACATTGAGATTGGTGGCGAGACCGCTGCTTTAGAATATGCAACAAAATTCGACAAATATGACGGTGGTGTCCAACTCACTCTCGATGACATAGAATCTGCCAGCGCATTGGTTCCACGAAAAATTAAAGATGATATACTCTTTGCTCATGATAATGTGCGCAGATTTGCAGAGGCGCAAAAAGCGACAGTCGCTGATTTAGAATATGAGATTAACCCAGGACTAATTGCCGGTCAAAAAGCAATTCCTGTTACCGCCGCGGGTTGCTACGTTCCCGCAGGACGCTATCGCCATATAGCCAGCGCAATCATGACTGTGACAACAGCTAAAGTCGCGGGTTGTGAACACATTACGGTCTGTTCAGCACCTCAACCAGGAGTTGGCTTGTACCCAGCAATAGTATATGCAGCCCACGTTTGCGGTGCAGATAAAATTATGGCCATTGGCGGGGTTCAGGGGATAGCTTCGATGGCTTTTGGTTTGTTTGGCCAACCAAAAGCCAACATGATTGTAGGCCCTGGAAACCAGTTTGTGGCAGAGGCAAAACGTTCACTTTACGGACGTGTCGGAATCGACATGATTGCAGGACCTACTGATAGTTTAATACTCGCCGACAAGAGAGCTGATCCACATATAGTTGCAACCGATCTGGTCAGCCAAGCAGAACATGGGTATAATTCACCAGTTTGGCTAGTTACAGACCACCGTCCTTTGGCAGAAGATGTTCTGGCTCGTGTTCCAAGTTTAATTGCAGATTTACCAGATTTAAACCGCGAGAATGCTGAAGCCGCATGGCGTGATTATGCAGAGGTCATTGTGTGTTCGGATCGTGAAGAAATGGCCACAACATCTGACGAATACGCACCAGAGCATCTGACTGTCCAAGCTGATGATTTGGACTGGTGGTTAAACCGGCTACGTTGTTATGGCTCGCTGTTTTTAGGGGAAGAAACGACTGTTTCATACGGTGACAAGGCCGCAGGAACAAACCATGTATTACCGACATCGGGTGCCGCGAGGTATACGGGCGGACTTAGTGTGCATAAATATATGAAGATAGTCACTTGGCAACGTTCAACGCGGGAGGGATCAAAAGCAGTAGCCGAAGCTACCCCAAGGATTTCACGTCTTGAAGGCATGGAAGGGCACGCAAGGTCAGCCGATGTACGTTTGGCTAAATATTTTCCCAATGCAACATTTGACCTGACAGCTAATGGTTGATCCTCGATCATTATTTGATCTTACAGGCAAGGTTGCCTGCATTACTGGGGCAAGTTCTGGCCTTGGGCGTCGCGCGGCGGTTACTTTATCTTTAGCTGGCGCAAAAGTAATTGCAGTAGCTCGCCGTAAGCAAGCATTGCGTAGTCTATCGTTGGAAATTGGAGCGAATGCAGCTCATGTTGCAGGTGATATCACAGATCAAAGACAGCTCAAGGTACTGTGCGATTCCATCACTAACCCATTTGGGCCTCCAGATATCCTGATCCATGCAGCAGGAGTGAATACACGCCAATCCGCAGACGAAGTTTCCCGGAAGGGCTGGGAAACCACGTTAGCCTTGAACCTTGAGGCCCCATTTTTTCTAAGTCAGGCTTTAGTTACACCCATGAAAGAAAATGGCTGGGGACGAATTGTAAACTTTGCATCACTACAAACTACCCGAGCTTTTCCCGGCGGCATAGCCTATGGTGCAAGTAAAGCAGGCATCGCGCAATTAACCCGCGCAATGGCAGAGGCATGGTCTCCTCATGGCATCACGGCTAATGCTATTGGTCCTGGTTTTTTCCCGACCGAGCTTACACAAGCAGTTTTTGATGACAAAGAACGCGCAGACCGAAATGCAGCCCAAACATGTATTGGACGAAACGGGCGACTTGAAGATATAGACGGTCCATTACTTTTCTTATGTTCGGATGCTTCTTCGTATGTAACCGGTCAAATTATGATGGTTGACGGAGGCTTCACTGCAAAATGAAAGCATTAGTTTATAATGATATAAAAAAACTTGGATATTGTGATGTTCAAAAAGCCAAGCCGCGTAAAGGGGAACATCTTATCCGTGTTATCGCTTCCGGTATTTGTGGCTCTGACATGCACGCATACCTTGGACATGATACCCGCCGTCCGGCTCCCCTAATTCTTGGTCATGAGGCCGCCGGAATAATTGAAGGTGGGTTAGATGACGGTCGCCGTGTTACCATTAATCCACTGGTTAATTGTCGCACTTGTGCAGCTTGTACTACAGGGCGGGAAAATTTATGCCAGAGCCGCCAAATTATATCGATGCCACCACGCGAGGGTGCATTCGCGCAATACGTTGCGATGCCAAACAGCAACCTAGTAACTGTTCCTAACGATGTCCCACTGTCTAAAGCAGCACTTGTAGAACCGCTAGCTGTCAGTTGGCATGCTTCACGACTAGCACTAGAAGCTATACACCTTAAGATGGAGCATACTGC
>Ga0206128_1004668_pt1 | contig 10578 bp, 15 predicted proteins | sample Helgoland_Spring_7_FD_148601 | JGI IMG/M metagenome (GOLD analysis project Ga0206128, IMG submission 148601) | Pelagic subsurface seawater microbial communities from Kabeltonne, Helgoland, North Sea - Helgoland_Spring_Bloom_20160426_1 | ecosystem: Environmental > Aquatic > Marine > Epipelagic ...
GGGCCAGTAAACTTTACAACGAAACAAGCGCCAGCATCGCTAGTCGCGAGGCACATGCCGCCGAACGCAAGGCCATCCGCGGTTCAGCACCCGAATTTTCGAATCGGCCTAGCAAAAAACAGCGCCGCCAGATTCATCGCTTTAAACAAACCGGAACGCCCGATGATTGACGAAAAACCGCCTGCAAAACCAGCCCCTCATGCAGAAGCGAAATCGGAGCTTAGCAAAACCGATTACTTGATGCGCTTTCACTTTCAGCACTTAGCAATACGCGGCGCTGTCGTCAAACTCAACAACAGCTATGTAGAAGCGGCGTTGAACGGTCGAGACTACCCGGCAGTTGCGCAAACCTTGTTGGGCGAGTGCCTGGCCGCCACTTTGTTAATGGCGGCCAACTTAAAAACCTCTGCGCGCCTGTCACTTCAAGCGCGCGGGGCGGGTCCACTAGGCTTGCTAATGGCCGAGACAAGCCTATCCAAATCAACATCACTAACCGCTGAGCAGCCCGACACTTTGCACCAAACACTAAGAGCACTGGCAAGAATCGACACCGAACACGCTGAGGCGGACGCTTTAGAAGAACAAGATGCCGACTTACAAAGCTTATTGGGCAAAGCGCAACTAGCTATTACGATGGAGCCATTGGCAGGCGAGCGCCATCTTGAAAATCAATCGCCCAACGCTACCGCCTCTGAGGACTCCACTCAAAATCAAGCGCATGCAGGAAGGCGACACGAGCGTTATCAGGGAATTGTTAGCCTTGATGATCCCGACTTAGATACCTGTTTAGAAAACTATTTTTTGCGTTCGGAACAGCTCCCTACATTTTTGAAGCTCTATGCGCAGGGTGACCAAGCCGCCGGTATTCTTATACAAAAAATCCCAACAAGTGCAAGCGCCGCAGGTCTTCAGCCAGTAGACAATGACAGTTGGCAGGTCTTCAGCCAGTAGACAATGACAGTTGGCAGGAAGTAACCATCTTGGCCAGCTCGCTTAAAAATGAAGAACTTATCGGATTGCCTGCAAACGAAATTCTGCACCGGCTCTACCATCAGCATGATTACCATACGTCTCCACCTCAAGCCGTAGCGTTTGCCTGCAGCTGCTCGGCTAACCGCACCGGAGCCGCACTCATGCACATCGACTCTCGAGAAATTGAAGATATTTTAGCGGCGGATGGGGAGATTGTAATGGACTGCGAATTTTGCAGCGCACGCTATCGCTTCGACCGCAATGCCATAGACAAACTCAACACCGACCAAGATGACACCCGCCACTAAAAGCCAGTTTAACGCGAAAAAGTAACGCTTCGACGCATACTACTCTCCGCTTTTTTCTGTCAGACTATCGCCCTCGCTAAGTAGATCCTTAGCAACCTTCCCAACACCTCAAAGAAATTAAGCAGTAATACCTACCCATATAGGCCCTAAACAATGAATTCCCCGAAGTCAGAGCAACCTACTATCCACGAAAACCTTAGCGCAGAAGAGCTGATTAAGCATGCAATTGAACACGGTGAAGGCACCATCGCAAGCAACGGCGGGCTTCTAGTCACCACAGGTATTCGAACAGGCCGCTCACCCGCCGACCGCTTTATTGTCCAAGAGCCATCCACTCAGGACTCCATCGACTGGGGGGCGGTTAATCGCCCATTTGACGCAAACCAATTTGACGCACTGTGGCTGAGAGTCGCCGATTATTTAGCACTGCGCAACCAATACAAAGCTCGACTGCATGTTGGCGCCGATAAAGAATATTACATACCCGTCAACGTTCAAACAGAAACCGCATGGCAAAGCCTATTTGGGCGCCCCTTGCCAAGCGTAAAGTTTTATTAGCCGGTATGCGCTACGCCGGCGAAATGAAAAAAGCCATGTTTTCCGTACAAAACTTCCTGCTTCCTGAAAAAGACGTTTTACCGATGCATTGCTCGGCTAACGTTGGCGAGAAAGGCCAGACAGCATTATTTTTTGGGCTCTCTGGCACGGGGAAAACCACATTGTCGGCAGACCCTGAGCGCTACCTAATTGGCGATGATGAACATGGCTGGGGCAAAGGGACGGTATTCAATCTTGAGGGTGGCTGCTATGCAAAAACCATCAATCTAAGTCAAAAAAATGAGCCCGTTATTTGGGATGCCATTAAGCGAGGCGCTATTTTAGAGAACGTCGCGGTCGATGAAAACAACACCCCCGATTATGATGAGACCTCGCTCTCTGAAAACGGACGCTGCTGCTATCCACTAGAGCATGTTGCAAAACGAGTTATCGAAAACCAAGCCGGTGAGCCCAAGGTAGTGATTTTTTTAACCTGCGACGTAGCAGGTGTGCTACCTCCGGTATCTGTGCTTAGCAAAGAGGCGGCCGCCTACCACTTTTTAAGCGGCTACACCGCTAGAGTTGGATCAACCGAGCTAGGCGGTGAGGACGGAATACAACCGGCTTTTTCTACCTGCTTTGGCGCTCCGTTTATGCCGCGCCCAGCGGGTGACTACGCCGAACTGTTAATGAAACGAGTAGAAGAGTTTAGCAGTCAGGTTTACTTAGTTAATACAGGTTGGACAGGCGGCTCAGGCGGGCCTGGTGGTGAGGGCAAGCGCTTTAGCATACCGGTTACACGAGCCATAATAGCCGCCATTCAAAAAGGCGATTTACTAGGCGCAAAAACCGAACAGCTTGATATGTTAAATCTAGCCATACCCATCGATGTTCCGGGTGTAGACCCCATGTTACTCAACCCCCGCAATACCTGGTCGGACCATGCCGCCTACGACTTACAAGCCCGCAAGCTTGCCCAGCAATTCATAAAAAACTTTAGCACTTACGATGTGAGCCAGAACATTATTGCAGCCGGGCCTCAACTTTAGTTTATATTGACTCCACAGGCTCCGCACTCGTCGAAAACGTCTACAAAATGTGGCCCAAGCGGCACAGCACCCATTGAATGTTTTCGGCTTGGTAGCTAGGCTAGCTCCTGGGTTAGCTACCCAACTCCACCCTACCTCCTATGAGGCTTTTACCGCTTAATAAGACATGCTGTTTCGGTGCTTAATGTGTGCGGATAGACACAACTTATACTATGCTTAATTCCGTATATAGGGTTAGGGCGGCCATCATCCCACGCCGCAATAAAACGCCACTGATTGCAAAGAAACATGAACCACCGACAACAGACCGCTCTGAATACCATTTAAATTAAAGCACAAGCCACATTTAAACGCTGGGCTTTGACTGATTAAACATGGACATTCATAGGACTCATTGCAAGACGACCAACGCCAAGCAATATATGGCTTCGGCGCAAGCCCCCAAATGAATTAGCTGAGAGTGTAAAACATTTTTGTATGTTACATAAAATAACGGCCTTAGCCACAAACGGTATAGAAAAAACCCGCATGCACAGTAGTGACCTCAAGCTAGGCATGTTTGTTAAAGAGCTCGATCGCCCCTGGGTAGATTCGCCGTTTACAATTCAAGGGTTCATCATTCGCAATGAACATCAGCTGCAACAACTACAATCTCTTTGTAACTATGTCTATGTTGATATCACACGCGATAGCTCGGCTAATCGGTTAAGCCATGGCGCCAAACCCAACCAAACAATCGATCACAGCGCCTCCAAAAGCTTCAGTGCCAACCTAGATGATGCCAAAAACATACACAGCAAAGCTAAAGCAGTCGTCAATGATATGTTCAACGATTTTCGCGCTGGCAATATATTTCAAGTCGACGCTATGCGCGATGCCGTAGGAGAATGTGTAGACAACATCATTGCCAACCCCGACTCTATGCTGTGGCTGAGCATGATAAAAGATAAAGATGAATATACAGCCGAGCATAGTTTGAATGTAGCGTTACTCAGTATCACGCTAGGGCGCGCAGAAGGATTGCAAGAACAAGACCTTCAAGACTTGGGCCTATGCGCCATGCTACATGATGTGGGTAAAGTAAAAATACCCGATGAAATTCTTAACAAAGAAGGCCAACTTAACGATGCTCAGTTTGCCGTAATGAAAATGCATACGGTGCATGGTAAAAAACTATTGCTAGGTAAAAAAGGTTTGCCCGATGCGGCCGTTGATATTGCCCTGTCGCATCATGAAAAAATGGATGGCACCGGCTATCCTCGCGGACTAAGCGAACACGAAATCCCTTACCTGGTTAAAATTGTTGCTATAGCTGATGCCTATGATGCCATGACAAGCGGACGCGTCTATTCTCAAATTACTGTTAAAAAGCAAAGATTCGCATCATGATGGCGCGCTATTAAATAAATTTATCAGTTGCATCGGAGTTTATCCAATTGGCAGCATCGCCGAACTCAACAGCGGTGAGATTGGCATAGTGCTTCCGTCTGATAGCGAAAATAATTTACAACCTATTATTCTTGTCTTGCGCGATGCAAACAAAAGCGAATGTAGTCCGCATTATATTGATATAAGCATCGATAAGCGCGCAGATACTGGGCGCCCCTATATGATACGTGCACTGCATCCTGACGGCAGTTTTGATATTCGATTAGCCGACTATAACGATGCAAAATTACTGGACCCTAAGAATACTGTCTCTAATTTTTAGCAGGCATAAAAGCCACTACTAAGCGCAATAAAGCCAAGTCAGAAAGAAAAAACGTCTCACCTCACGTATACAATAAAGCCAAGTCAGAAAGAAAAAACGTCTCACCTCGCGTATAGTGTTAATACCCTGCATAATTGGGAATAACGATCCCCTTTGCCTCATAAAATTCGTGAGACGCTGTCAATGAGCACACAAAAAAACGACCAAACTGCTGCCCTATCGAGCCTTGACCGGCTTATCTTGGGAGTCGACCGCGCGGTGAAAACACTTAGCTCGGGCAGTACTAAACCGCAACGCCCATCTCCAGCTGAATCATATCCTGCAGCCATAAACGGTGCGCCTGACATGGAATATAAGCCCGAGCTTCAGCAGCATATTAGTGGGTTAATGCGCATTAACCATACTGGTGAGGTCTGTGCTCAAGCCCTCTACCAAGGCCAAGCCATTACCGCTAGAAATTTAACAACTCGCCTATCGATGCAAGAGTCTGCTGACGAAGAAGGTGATCATCTCGCGTGGTGCGAACAGCGATTGCAACAACTCGACAGTCGCACCAGCTACCTCAATCCGCTTTTTTATGCACTATCTTTTGGCATCGGTGCGCTCGCCGGTGCCGCCGGTGACAAATGGAGTTTAGGGTTTATAGCGCCGCAACTGAAGAGCAAGTGTGCCAGCACCTGCGCGAGCACTTAGAACAGGTTCCGGAGCATGATGTAAAAACTCGCGCCATACTTGGACAGATGCTTGAGGATGAAGAACATCATGGCCAGAAGGCACTAGACGCGGGAGGAGTAAACTTTTCGCCACTACCTAAACAATTCATGACGGCCGCCTCAAAACTAATGACGCGTACAACTTATAAATTATGATTGATAATTTGTAACGGCGCGATCAAGCCTCGGTTAAACGCCCTTAGACAGCGGCGGATGATAAATTAACTGAACTAATGTACCAGCAGGATCTAACGCACCTCGATGCGTCCGCGGCGCCGATTTCATTTGCACGCCCTCCTGCTGTAAATAGGCATACCATTCATCAACTGACGCTGAGTGATCGATAATAAAACCAATGTGATCCAAGCGCTGATTGATCCCAACACCACCAACCTTCAAGTCGGGACTATGGTGCAAAGCGAGGTTATCACTGCCTGACGTCAGATAAACGTTGCTCGAATCTGGTTGCCACTCTATTTCCATCCCTAAAAGATCAATATAAAAATGCCGCGCGCTATCGAGATCCGGCACAAACAATGCGATATGCCGCATACCCGCAGTAGTGCCGGGACGCACAAGAGAAGCCCCCAAGCCGTATCGTTCATACTATTTTTTCCAACTTATTGTTTATTAATGATCATGCGTTGAAAGGTTCATCTGCCTCTTAAGCAACAGGCTCAACAACATATTCGTGCGTTACCTCAACGCCAGCTTGCTCCATCAATATCGATGCTGAACAATATTTTTCGACTGACAATTTAATAGCTCTACGTACATGCGTATCTTTCAGATTGTTCCCACTAACCACAAACCGCATATGAATCCGCGTAAACACTGCTGGGACGGTATCGGCACGCTCTGCCACCAACTCGGCACGGCACGCGACGACGTCTTGGCGCCCTTTACTAAGCATCGACATGACGTCAAAAGACGCGCAGCCCCCCATACCCATCAGTAACATTTCCATAGGCCGTGGCCCACGATTTTCACCACCATGATCTGGCGGGCCATCCATTTGCACCTCATGCCCCGATCCCGATGTCGCCGCAAAACTTGCGGCCCCTGTCCAGTTGATAGTCGCCTTCATAAATACTTACCCACTTATACTCCAACCAATTGAATTATATTGTATTGTAATCGATTCTCGACAGTCGAGTAGTCGCTCTTTAAGCTGCGTAAAGGTGATAGTTATTGACCAATTGCGTTGCATGTCACATTTTTCGATAGTTATTGACCAATTGCGTTGCATGTCACATTTTTCATAAGCGTGACTTGTATCACAGCCAAAATAGACAATACTCAATGTAGGAATCGACGGTTTCTTTTATCACTATTTGATAATGGTTGTTGTATTATGCATGCTCACACGTTAAACGCCTCAACATCAATTGCTTCAAAAGGAAATGGAATTGTGGCTCTCGCCCCACTAACACCTCATATTCAGCACGCCGAAGAACTTATCAGTAACAGCCATCGGCGTCGCTATCCCAGCAAAAGTACTATTATTTACGCCGGCGATACCTCGGACACGCTTTATTACATCATTAAAGGCTCAGTCACTGTTGCGATTGAAGATGATGAAGGTAAAGAAATGATTGTTGCCTACCTTAATGAGGGCGGCTTTTTCGGTGAAATTTATGGGTTTGTTTGAACAAGAAGACTCGCGCAGTGCCTGGGTGCGTGCCAAAACGGAATGTGAAGTTGCGGAAATTAGCTTTGCAAAATTTCATGAGTTATCGCAGCAGTACCCCGACCTACTTTATTCAGTCGGCAAGCAAATGGCTACACGCCTACGTAAAACCACGCGTAAAGTTGGCGATCTGGCTTTTTTAGATGTGACGGGGCGAGTCGCCGGAACATTGCTAGAGCTGTGTAAAGAGCCTGATGCCATGACGCACCCCGATGGTATGCAAATCAAAATCACACGACAAGAAATCGGCCGCATCGTTGGATGTTCGCGCGAAATGGTGGGTCGAGTACTGAAAGACCTGCAAGAGCAGGGCCTGGTTCATGTCAAAGGCAAAACGATGGTAGTGTACGGAACCCGCTAGAGCGTTGAAGTAATAAGTCAGTAATAAAAAGGCCCAGTTAACACTGGGCCTTTTTTGTTTTCGCCATCATGCTTTGCGATATTTATTTTTGTTGCGCCGGCCAATGGCGTACAATCTATCACGCAAACCACGTCGCAAGCTCGGCATAAGATAACTAAGCGTTGTCAATTTACCACCCAGCCAAGGCATCGAAATTTCAAGCCGCTCACCGCGCGCAAGGCGCACAATATTAACCGCGACCTCCTCAGCACTACTCATAGGTTGCGAATACACAATATCTTCAACCTCATCAATATGATCCATAATAAAGCCTGTATCTATTGGTCCAGGCGACACCACGCCAACCGCAATCCCCAATTCACGCACCTCATCAGCAACACCGTAAGTAAAACTACGTAGACCCGCCTTGGTCGCCGCATACGTTGCCGCGCCCTGCAGCGGCGCCCTGCCAGCCAATGACCCCACATTAACCACTGCACCGGTACCTAGCTGCTGCATACCAGCTAACACTTTAGCAGTGAGGTAAAGCGGCGCCCGCAAATTCACATCCACCATGGTCGCAATATCTTCAGCGGATCGAACGCGAACATCGCCTCGATGGTGGAGGCCAGCATTGTTAATAAGAACCTGTACAGGACCAAATCGCTCAACAACACTCGCGAGCATCGCATCGCAGGCTTGCAAATCTGCAACATCAGCACACACAGTCAACACTTCCGTTTGCTGAACACACAGTCAACACTTCCGTTTGCTGACTCAATTCACCAGCAATTGCACTCAACGCCTCTTCACCTCGAGCAACTAACGCCAGACGCGCACCTAAGCGGGCAAATTCTCTAGCGCACGCAGCGCCAACGCCAGCCGAAGCCCCAGTAATTAATACGGTGACATTCTTGAATGATTGCGTATTCATTTATTCCGTCCAATTTTATTTTTTCACGATTTATGTGAGTCGAACAAGGTTATGCAAAATCAATCCTGTGGAACTTGATATTTTTTAAGCACTGAAATTTCATTATCCGGAATATCAGCACGGCAATTGTTAATGAAGTCATATCGCACCATGCGTGCCTCAGCCTCAGCAGCCACGCACGCTAATTGATTACTGTAGATCAAGTGCCGCAAAATGAATTGATTGGCTTCAATAACAAGCACGCCAGTCGCAACCAGCAGGGTGTCGGGAAAGGTTAGCGGAACTTTAAACTTACAGCTAGTTTCTGCCAACGCAAAACTCTCCTTGAGCTCGCCGCCATAGTCAACACCCAATTGCGAGTAAATTTCATTAAACCACCGCAGCCTCGCACTTTCGGCATAATAAAAATAACGCTTGTTATTAACATGTTGCCCGTTGCATAGCATCCATATCGCCCCATTCAACATCTTTTTCAAAGATGTTTTTATAATTCAATAGTGCTGTTGGACATTCAGATATCATTTACAACCTAAAGATAACCTTACGGAAATTTTCGTATTTATTGATATAAATTATTTGCCTAACTATCTAATCATCTACGAACTAAACAAACGCCGAAGCTCTTGGCCCGGCTCTTCGGCGCGCATAAAAGCCTCGCCCACCAAAAAGGTATTCACCTCATGTTTGCGCATGGCATTCACATCATCGACTGTATGAATACCGCTTTCAGTCACAACAATTCGATCATCCGGGATATGAGCCAGCAAATCGTAAGTGGTTGCCAAGCTGGTGGAAAAGGTATTCAAGTCACCCGGCTCTTCGGCGCGCATAAAAGCCTCGCCCACCAAAAAGGTATTCACCTCATGCTTGCGCATGGCATTCACATCATCGACTGTATGAATACCGCTTTCAGTCACAACAATTCGATCATCCGGGATATGAGCCAGCAAATCGTAAGTGGTTGCCAAGCTGGTGGAAAAGGTATTCAAGTCACGGTTGTTAATGCCCAGCAACGTATTATCAAGGCGCAATGCACGCAGCAACTCGCCGTGGTCATGAACCTCAACCAATACATCTAGACCTAACCGTCTTGCACATTGATCCAGTGTTTGCATTTGCGCATCATCCAGCGCCGCAACGATGAGTAAAATGCAATCAGCACCCATAGCACGAGCTTCATAAACTTGGTATTCATCAATAATAAAATCTTTACGAATAACCGGCAGCGAACAGGCAGCTCGAGCTTGCTGAAGATAGGCATTCGCTCCTTGAAAAAAATCAATGTCGGTCAGTACTGAGAGACACGCAGCACCCCCACTTTCGTAACTCACGGCAATCTGGGCCGGATCGAAATCCTCACGGATAACACCTTTACTAGGCGATGCTTTTAGGCGATGCTTTTTTCACTTCAGCAATGACTGCTGACTGTGAGGCAGCGAGCTTCCGTTGGATAGCTGTCACAAAACCACGCGGCTCAGTTTGCAAAGCAATATCATCCATCAAAGCTTCCATGCCACGCTGAGATTTACACGCGGCGACTTCTTGCAGCTTACGATCAAGAATTTTTCTTAAAATAGTTGGTGTTTGCATTATATTTTCCACTACTCTCCTGCCGAGGCCATAGCAACACTTACACTAGCCAATTCCTTAAGCCCCTTTCACCTGCACGCCCTGAAGCAATAATATCCTGAGCTATTGCAACGCCTTGTGAAAGATCATCAGCCACACCAGCGACATAAATTGCCGCTCCTGCGTTAAGCGCGATAATATCGCCCGCCGCATGTGCGCTCGCTGTTTTCTCGCCGGCAGACAAAGCCGCACGGATTAATTTAAGGCTAGCCTGAGCGTCATCGACAACAAGTTGTTTCAGGTCTCCAACGTTGATACCAACTTCGGTTGGCACCAGATCATATTCGGTAATTTCGCCATCACGCAGCTCCGCAACATGAGTAACTCCTGCAATACTTATTTCGTCTAATCCATCAGCAGAGTGAACAACCATAACATGATGACTACCCAAAGACTGAAGCACCTCAGCAATAGGTCGCAGCAAATCGAGACTATAAACACCTAAGACCTGATTCTTGACGCCTGCAGGATTTGTCATAGGACCTAACATATTAAATATGGTGCGAGTCGGCAAACATAAAGCCCACACCGACTTGCTCAATACAACGTGCCACCTGCGCGGGGCTCAATGACAAATCAACTCCAGCGGCTTCAAGTAAATCTGCCGAACCGCTAGAACTGCTTACCGAACGGTTGCCATGCTTAGCCACATGGCAACCGGCTACTGCCGCAACCAAAGCGCTGGCGGTAGAAAC
>Ga0206128_1004671_pt1 | contig 10573 bp, 14 predicted proteins | sample Helgoland_Spring_7_FD_148601 | JGI IMG/M metagenome (GOLD analysis project Ga0206128, IMG submission 148601) | Pelagic subsurface seawater microbial communities from Kabeltonne, Helgoland, North Sea - Helgoland_Spring_Bloom_20160426_1 | ecosystem: Environmental > Aquatic > Marine > Epipelagic ...
CTTTACTTTTATTCTCATTAACTTTTACATTAACTGACATTGTGTTTTCTCTCTTATTTAATTTGAATAGTAACTACAATCCTGATAGTAAAGATGCAGCCATTGTTTTTGATTTTATCTTAGTGAAATTGGGAAGTGTTACTGCCCTAGTTCTGGCTAAGTAGTTGTAAGCCGTAGCACACATATCCACTGCATCATCCTTAGAGGTTGAACTATTCCCTGATCTCTCACCTGTGAATCTCTCTAGCTCTGCATACAACCAAGCTAACGTTTCTGGCGTGAAAGTGTTTTCAAGTATAAATACCTTACCTATACCACAAGCTTGGAAGAAGGGTTCAGCTTTAGTTAGTTTCTTATGATTAGATACAGCTACATCTTTCTTGACTATAAAACCATGTTTTAAGAAATATTCTACTTTAGATGCAAACACTTCTTTACCCGCACTTGCCGTATCTTCTGGAAGAACTAGGTGTATATCTGCACCGTCATATTGAGCTTGTTCTAATATTATTTCATCTCTATCAGAGTAAGTTCTACGCATTCTTCCTAATATCTTAGTACCTTCATCTGTAAAGGATGGTACATAATCACCTGTCATGTAGTAGTTACCTTCGCTACACTTAGACATTTTTATACTAACAGTGTAATCTGGTGATCTATAATTAGGGGTAGGTATTGAACCTGCTAAATCATAAGCTCTTATTGTTTGAGTTATATTGGGAGGTAATATATGAGCTTGCTTTAACCACTCTCTTTTCCAATACACTCCTGAGTCTGCTGAATCTACCCATGCACCTAGTAATAAAGCATTACGTTTCTCTATAGGCATTGCATCTAGCACATCATAATACTCAGGATCTAGTTCTTGTAAAACTGTGTTATCTTTTAATGTAGCTGGGATATATGTGTAGGTTTGAGGATTCTTACCGTGAAGATCTATTAACTCTTCTTTATCCCAAGAGGATATCAACTTGCCATCTATAATGATAAAGTACCTAACCTTTCCTGCATATTCTGTATTTGGTAAACCGCTACCATCTGTTAAAAGAAAAGGCTCTATCCACTCAAACATCCAATGATTAGGATCAGGATTCAGTGTGAATCTCATACCTTTGGGAACTTTAGCTATTGATCTATTTCTTGATCTTAGTACAGTGAAAGCGTATTCACTGTGCATTTGTAATTCATCTATGTAAACTTTGCATAATTCCGCACCATACCAACTATCGGCGTGTTTATCGTATTCTAAGTATGAAAACTTTGACTTAGCACCCGAAGGAAATGTTATGACTTTATTCTGCTCATTGATATGAGCCTTACCTATAGGCTGTTTACACTCTACATCTCTGAAAAGAAACTCATGGTACATCTTCTTAGCAGCAGGCCATAGGTTTGTTTCTAATTCATTATTAGTCGATCTAAAGAATACACTATAGTAATCTGGATCATGGACGCCTAATAAGTTATCTAGTAAAATAGCCCATGTTTTACCACCTCCAGCTCCACCTCCGAAGAACACTATCCTTATAGCTTCTTTAAGGGCTGTCCCATTACACTCTAGGAACTGCTTCTGGTGAGGTAGTGGTCTTATTTCCATAATACTTATTTATACCATTGTTAATATAGGTTTAGTATGATCCTCTACTTTAGGAGTATTAGATGAACTACTAGGTTTCTTCTTACTTTGCTTATCCTTAGCTTCTTCTTGTCTAGCCTGATTAGCAGCAGCAATAAGTTCTTTATAACAAGTAAAACTCATCTTAGGATCGTATGAAGGGTTAGGTTTAGTTTCAAACTCTCCCGTATCAGCGTTCTCTACAATGATATAAGGATGGAAAGTACTCTCGCCTAACTCTTCTACTTTAAGCAGATAAGACTCTAAACGTTTACCTAACCATTGTGCCACTTGAGGGGTAGTCATGGCCTTATTACGAACACCTTTACCACGACCTTTAGGATTACCGCTTGTACCTTTCTGGAATTGACCTTTATTCTTATTAGTCATACACCCATCCTTCTTTAACTTCTATATAAACTATATTATCTGGATCTTCTATCTTCTGGCTCGTAGTGGTATTCCTAAACTCTACCCCTAATACATAATCACCTTTATCAATATCTGTCTCAACTTCTGTGAGAGTGATTACGAAAGCATCTTCTGCTATATTCTTGGTAGTGACTTCCCTGTCTACGCTTCCAGCGATTACTTTGGTTGTCTTATTTCTTAATTGAATATGACAAGTCCAATCTGTTAAATCTGTAATTTGTGTGCCATCTATTTTTAATATAGACTTGAATGACTTAGTGCTTTGCTTAACAACTACTATTTGTTTCGACATTCTCTGTTATTCCTTCTACGATAAGATCATCTTCTAAAACTTCTGTTATTATTTCTATAGTCTCAGAAGTGATCTCTATGTCATCGACAGCAGCTTCTACTACAATTTCTTCTGTTATTACATTAAACTCTACAGAATCTACAGGCTCAAAGTAATTATTAACTTGCCCCACTTGAGCATTATTTAACGCTGGAGGTAGTATCATAATTAATTATAGCCTGTGTGGTCTATCAATTTAATAGGGTTATTGTTAGCATCTAAAGGTGTAATACGTTTTATCTCTGTTAATCCATCAGGACTTCTAAGAGATAGGTGGTATGCCTCTGTTTGCTTAACCCTAGTAGTTCCATCTGCGCCAAAGTAATAAGTAGGGTTATTGTGATTAGCTAGTATCTCGTCTATTTTAGATTGAATACTTACTAATCCCGTCACATCCGCTGTGAGCCAATTTCCCTGATTCCCTTGTAACTCATTGGTATCTTCTAGTATAAGAGATACAGACGTATTATCCGGTTCTATATAAGCAGAATCTAATAAAGCACCATCTGTACCTCTCATATCTGTGTTAGTAGTTACTGTATCCACTAAGGTTACATTAGCTACTATGTCAGTAGAAGGGTTGAAATCATTTAAAGCTGCGATATTAGCAGTAGTAGCTAAACTAGATATATCTGCCTTATAACCATCTTTGGAAGGATAGGTGTCTAAAGCATCATGTATATCTGTATCTACTATACTAACACTGATATTATCAACACTGGTTTGTGTAGATCTTGAGCTTATAGTTGCATCTAAGTACTGATCTACTAAAGCTTTAATATCAGTTATTTGAGAGTTATTAGCGTTATATAGTCTATCATTTGGAACCCATATAATAGTAGCAGAGTCATCTGCAATGATAGATTCACCTAGATAGTGTGACCATATTCCATTTATAATAGTTAACTCAGAATCAGCTTTACTGTTCTTGATCTTTAATCGACCTCTAAGCTCAATATTATACTCATCTGGTTTATAGACTAAGCCTAGTGCATCATATATTAATGCTCCCTGCTCTGTAGTGTTAACCCAACGCCACCAAGCAATACCTCTACGACAATCGAATATATCATTATTATCATTGATGTTAACTTCTACATCAGTAAGATTAGCTGTTAATTCACCACCATTTGAGCTATCTACGAGACTTCCATCTAGACCAACAACACCATCAAATATCATGTTATTATGAATCTCATCATCTTCTTGAGAGTCAATAACTGTAATACCACTTTCAGTCATTACAGCAAATATTCTTAATGGTAATTTAGCTTCTGTTCCTGATTGCCAATTGGCTTTAATAAGAATAGTATCACCAAGTTGTGTAACTTCACTACCGCCTACCCTTACCTCTGTACTATAACCACTACCACCTGATACTACACTGTTATCAATCAATGCAGGGGTTATGATTATATCTTCCCATATAGTAGAACGTGTGTAGTTTATTACAACTACTCTTGTACCATCTATGATATTAGGAGCTGTAATAGGTAACACTGGAGCTGGCTCTGTCCATATAAATGCTGGATCAAATGGACACTGGATTTCTATACCATTAAGATATCCAGATTCTAATGCAGAGGCGTTCTTAGTTATTCTGTACTTTAAGAACCACTTAGAAGTGTCTGTATATGTAGATTGAGATGCCTGTACATTACCTAATGTAAAAGATGTATACGTACTAGGCTCTGTCTCTGCTATCTGCCATATTTTATATTCTATTGTAAAGTTACTTGTAACGCTACCTAGTACATTGATAGCTGTAGCAATACCAACACCTGAGAGTACCTTGCTCTGCTGCTCTACTATCGTATTAGGTGAGTAGTAAACTTTGCTAGCATTGAATGTAACGTTCCCTGATGTAACTGTAAAGGGGTGCATCCATATACTGCCTTGATCTCCAGCACTGTTAGTGATAATCTCACTGTTAGTAGCACCTTCCCCAAATTTAGGAGTATTACCTAGCATACTTACAAAGTGGAAATCTGTATTATTCTGTGTCTGATTACCATGATCATTATCATTGAGCATTTTAATATTACTAAATGTCCAACCACGTTGAGCAAAAGTATTATAATCTCTTGTACTCCTAACACTAGTGCCATTGTTTATGACTCTATTGATAGAACCTTCACTATCCCCACCTAAGTTCAATATTTCGTAGAACTCTGCATCTGTTGGGAATACAATATCTTGAGTAGTACTTCCTATGTTAACCTTACCAGAAGTAGTTAATACGAAGTGTCTAACCTGATCAGGCCAAGCTTCTGAACCTATTCTTTCAAACCCTGTTATATCTCCCTCTGCGTCTGGGTTTCTTACGCTGATCCCTGCGTAGAATCCATTATCTGTTCTTCTATAGCCTGTACTATATTTAATGTAAGTTTGACCACCTACGCCACCTTCTAGTTCAAATACATTCTTATTACCGCCTAAGTCTATAACAGTAGCATTACCGCCGTTGTTGTACAGACTTGTAAAAGCAAAGGATTGTTTAGAGGTTGGCTGTGTTAGGTATCTAGCTTCCACTATACCATTTAGAGGTCTGTAGGCATTAAGTACTCTCTCTGAGACAGGAATAGCTTCAATACTATATACAATATGATCTGTAGTAGTAGTCTCACCTAGCGTAATCTTTCTATTATTAGATCCTGTAAGGATAAAAGAGAAGTTACCAAAAGCATTCTTCTGTAGATTAGTAGATACGTAGTTACCATTATGGTTACAAATGGCCCAATAAGCTCCTACATCTGTTATTAGTCTATGACCAGTAGAGAACTTAGGGGTATTAAATACTGTACCTCCGGCCCCTACAAGAAATCCTGTATCTAGAAATACATCATTGTTATTAAGTTCTGCATAGAAGTTAGGTATCTGTATATCACCTACTGGTGTCTTACCATTTACATCATTACCTACTGTTATAACACCTGTAATATTATTATATAAGAAGTGTAAACCTCTTTCATCTGCATTCATATCAGATAGTGATTCACATTCTATGTAACGATCGCCACTATTAAGGAAGAAGCCTATATGTGAAGGTCTATCTCCATTACTATCTACAGGTACAATGTAAGGAGAGGATAAGGTAACAAACCCTGTGTCCATCTCTATAGTGCCTGCTGTAGCTGATATATCTCCTGTCATATTGAGGATATATATATCAGTGGTAGAACTGTTACTAAACTTCAATCTCTGTAATGCACTATTACAGTAGATAAGTGATATATCTAGGCTTGATTCGTTTATAGTTAGTGTAGCAGAACCTCCTAAGTCTAAGGAATCTCCTGCTGAGTATGCGACATCTGATAAGTTAGAATCTGAACTGACGGATATATTAGCCATTATGTATATTCAAATCCTTTTAATATTTATATGTATTCAGACTCTATAAGAGTATAGTCATCTTCTTCTGAGGTATCTGCTATAAAACAGTTCTCACAGAGGTCTTCCCGTTCTTGCTCATTCTGCTTATATTCTTTAACGGGGAGGTGGCAAGATATACAGCTTATTTGATTTTCCATAACATATCATTTTATTATTATTAGTAAGTGGGGTTGTATGATTTAATGTGAAGATGCCCCTCCCTTCACGATTTAATTGGCTGACGTGATAGGTCTCGAACCTATGCGCTTTCGGGTAACAGCCGAATGCTCTACCAACTGAGCTACACGTCAATAAGAATGGAGCTGAATTAGGGAATCAAACCCTAGTTTCTGGATTACAAAACCAGTACATTATCACTATGTTAATTCAGCAAATTGGCAAGCTACCAAGGAATCGAACCTTGCACTTACGGTTTTGGAGACCGAAGGATACCCCGTATCTGTAACTCTTAAAATAATTTCTTACTCTCTATACTTGTAGTATAGGGTATTTATTAGAAAAAGTCAAGCTTTATTTGTAAATAAGTGTAAATTAGTTAATATTGGACTATTTTAGAAGTAATATTTGACATCTGGTATTGTTTTGTGTACTATTATCAACAATATAAACCAAGAGGCAGTAGAAGTATGAATAATAAAAGCAACATTCGTAGTGAGTTATGGGAAGAAGGTATTACTACACCAGAAGAGTATGAGGCGCGACTGTACTTTTATGGGCATCTCAATAAGGCGGGTAAAGGTTCTTTGGAACATATGGACTTTAAAGATGAAGTTATCTGTAAGGTAGAAGAGGTACAGGATGGATCATCTAACTATCTGAATTACTGCAAGTCAGGAAGGGAGGTAAAAATAGATGACTTCGGATGGAAGGTGGGGTATGATAGGGAAATGGTTGATTACCTAAACAATGGGATAGATGCATTGAAAATATAGCTTGACATTTAAGTAAAAATACGTTAGAATACAAGTAAGAGGTAATGATAGTATATAGGTGTTGACATCTAGGTGAAAATACCCTATACTACAGGTAAGAGGTAAGTAAAAGAATTAATGCTTAGTAGTTCAGTTGGTAGAACAGGGGTGACTTATTAATACAGCACTCTAGGGTCGTAGGTTCGAGTCCTACCTAAGCAACCTATAAGGGCCAATAGCATAATAGTAATGCCCTCGTCTCATAAACGAGAGAAGGAGCGGAGCGTAACCGCCTTGGCTCACCAACTTATATAGGGTGTACCCGCACTAGCCTTCTAAGCTAGTAGCATATAAAAGCGGGACGGAGCTGAGAGGTTCGATTCCTCCACCCTATACCATTATAGACGTGTAACTCAATTGGAAGAGTGTCTCCCTACGAAGGAGGTGGTTGGAGGTTCGAGTCCTCTCATGTCTACCATATTATCAGTAGCAGTAACTTGTACTTATTATAGTATTAGCAAATCTATTGATATTGAGAATGTGCCGTATGTTGATTATAAGCTCATTATATGATACTTAACCTGATGCAACTAAATAGCATCCCCAGAGGCTAGTAACTGGGCAACCCTGTACCACTCAACGATATTTGCGTCTGCATAGGCAGGATTGCGGTGGAAACGAGTATATTCAAGAGTATACCTAGACGATTGGTAACTAGGATTAAAGTGTTACAAAATAGCAGTTACTACCTCCCCTTCCTAAGTATTATTAAGTTAATATGGATGTTGGGTTGTAACACTTACTTAATACTTTTATCTTGTAGAGGGTATTATTTACATAGTTTACAAGATACGCTAACATTGCCTACCTGTGTTAGAGGAGATTAATAATCACTGTGGATTCATAGGAGTTATAGGGTAGGCCATACTAACCAGATGTCCCACATATAATACAATAACGTGTTTACTGAGTTATATGTAGTACATTTAAGCAGTAAGAGGTTTTCGATGCAGTTAGCAACCTCTCTAAATACAAACTAGACCAACTCTGAGATTGAGTATAATCTAGCAAGATGAGTAACGTGAAATTTCAGCACTTGTCACTTATAAAAGATAAGCCTATTCGTAATACTGTGAAGTATAATAAAATAGGTTTTATAGGTGGCTGCATAACCTAACGGCGGCTATAGAAATATAGGATTAGGTGTGTGAAGAGGACGGTGTATTGCAAGGCTATTCTTAGCGTGTTTTGCAATAGAAACAGGTGGATTCGTGATCTCTATATCATATTAATATGATATAGAGGGGTTGATAGTTAACCCACCCCAAATGAATGTTTGGGCTATCGGAGCTTATATCTCCGTAACTTAGGTTACATAACTATGCCTGATAATTGAAATAACATTTGACCACTAAGTTATAAAGGTGTATCATAGCATACATAACAATAAGAGAGATTACTATGATAGAATAGTAGTTTGCTTGTAATCTGATAGGTTATAAAGTTTACTACTGTATTCTATCACGGTAAGTCCTCTTGATTCTGAGTGCCTGTAAGAAAAGTAGGGGTAGGGTATGAAGTGTTGTAATTGTGGTAAGAATATATGGTTTTGGCAAGCAGTTTATCAGATAGGAAGTACGGCTACCCATCATAAGTGTTTTGGAGAGGCTTTGCTCAACAGAAATAAAATAGGTTAACACTAGACATTCACACTAATTTACTATATAATGACACATCAATAACTACTTAGGAGAACAAAATGTATATAATTATCTTTGAAGATGGAAACATGGTACATGCAGTTACTATCAGCTCAGGAGACCTAGAAGCAGCAGACATGGGTATTCTTGATATTGTGGATATTAGAGACCCCGCACACCCACTAAGATACTGGGATGAAGGCTGGTGTAGTTTGGAAGTTGCTAATATATGAAACGACTAGGCGATAAGCAATACCAGAAACAGCACTACAGAGAAGAATTATATAAGACTATTGGATATACTAAGATAATGTCCTTCCTAGAGTCCGTTAGAGAGCTAGGAGCAGATGTTATATGTATTGATGTAACACACTACGGTTTTGCTGGGGATGATGTACCAGCTTGTATATACGCTTTAAAGGGTAAGAAACTAATAGGTGTTATATCTAAATCAGGAATGAAGATGGTAGATGGTTATGAGAGTTGCTTCCAAAGTAAAGGTAGGAAGTTTTTAACATTAGATATTTAGGAGGATTAATATGAATGAGTTATCAGAAAACTGGTTCGATGATGCAGGCATACTATCTCAATCATCAGCACTGATCAGAAGAAAAGATGGAGAATTAGTAACTGGTATTGTTATCTTGACTGATGGTAGTGAAATTGTATTAGAGAGAAAGCAATTACAGTCTGCCTTAGATAGTTTAAACAAGGACATAGAGAGGTATAACAATGTTTAACTTTTTCACAGATGCAGTAGAAAATACACTAGATATAGGAAGCAATCTACTAGATGGTGAACTTCCTAGTAAGAATCAAGTAGCTAAATTAGTGGATGCTGGACTATCTGTTTATGCTATTAGTGAGGTTACAGGATTAGCTACAGATATTATTGAAGATATGATGGAGGGTTAATATGATCTTTAGAAAGATAACAAAAGAAGATATTAAATGCGATGTAGAACTATGGATACAGACAGAGGCATGGGATCAAGACGAGTTTCCACATCCGCAATTTGACTTAGTTCAGTGGGGAGCTATAGAGACTAAGGATATACCAAGGTTAAACCGTGAACTAGGTAATGGTACTAATATTTGGTGGGTTTTAGAGATAAATGTATAATGAGGTGGTATTAATATGAAGTGGAAAGACTGGGTTAAAGAAGTAGAGAGACAGATTAAGGATAAGGGTATAGAAGATAATCCTGAGATATTCTATATAGATACACATATGCCTTATGAAGATGATATGAGTGTAGGGTTTGATAAAGATTCAGGTCTAACAATAATAGATTAACATAGCATATCAATTACATCTAAATGATGTGGAGATTTAATTAAATAATAACAAGATAAGGAATGAGAGTGGTAGATAAAGTAAGATGTCAAACACCAAAGAAAGGGGACAGGTTCGGGAGAATATCTTTACTAGAGAGATCAAAGAGTGACAGTAATGGTAACTCTAGGTGGTTATGTAGGTGCGATTGTGGTAATGAAAAAGTAATATATTTGTTCAGTCTTAGAAATAAAAACACTAGAAGTTGTGGATGTCTACTCAAGGAGAGGACTAAAGAGACTCACACTACTCATGGAAAGTCCTCTCACGTACTGTATAGGGTTTGGGAAAGTATTAAGCAAAGGTGTAACAACAGTAAGAACACGAATTATCATACTTATGGAGGAAGAGGGATTACCATTTGTTCTGAGTGGGAGAATAGCTTTGAAAAGTTTCTACAGGACGTAGAAGGTGGCTACAAAGAGGGTTTAGAGTTAGATCGTATAGATAATAATAAGGGATACTCTAAAGAGAATTGTAGGTGGGCGACTCATCAGCAGAATATGTTTAACAAAAGAGGTCATAGTTATTCTGAGAATGGCAGTAAGTACAAAGGTGTCTTTCCTAATGGGAATAACTATATGGCTAAAATAAAAAAGAAGTATTTAGGTACTTTCCTATCAGAAATCGAAGCTGCCTTGGCTTATGATAAAGAGGCTATAGTAGAGTATGGGGAATACGCATTTTTAAATTTTAAGGAAAGTAAATGATCAAAGTAGTAATTAAACGTGATGGTACAAAAGAAGATTTCGATGCAACTAAGTTAAATAAATGGGGGGAGTGGGCTTCACAGAAGTTAAAACGAGTAGACTGGTCTACAGTAGTTATGGATGCAGTATCTATATCACCAGTAGA
>Ga0206128_1004672_pt1 | contig 10573 bp, 12 predicted proteins | sample Helgoland_Spring_7_FD_148601 | JGI IMG/M metagenome (GOLD analysis project Ga0206128, IMG submission 148601) | Pelagic subsurface seawater microbial communities from Kabeltonne, Helgoland, North Sea - Helgoland_Spring_Bloom_20160426_1 | ecosystem: Environmental > Aquatic > Marine > Epipelagic ...
GCCTGTTTAGTATCGATTGCAGGATTGTCATCTAATTTTGCTTTTCTTACTTTTTTAGTTTTTTTTCCTTTTTGTACATCTTGTATTACTTTAGAAGTTTCTTCTTGTATCTTAGCTCTTTTTTTTAAATCTTTTGTTTGTTTCATTTTTTTATAACCTCTAATTCCTAAGAATATAGATTCACCAATTCCACCAAGTGCCATTCCTTCTAATACATTTTTTAATCTTCCTGCCATTTCAGTATCATTTTCATCTGTAGCTAAATATTGAGTAACAGCATTATTTAAAACTGGCGAATCAAACTCTACCAACATATCTGATAATCTTCCTTCATTTGGATCAAAAACAGTAAGATCAGCAACAGCACCTGCACCCAATCCACGAAGTGTAGATTTAACTGCTGTACCTCCAAGACCAGCACCTTTTAAAAATTTAGCTGGTCCAGCAAAGCCAGTAATAAATCTTGATATTCCTTCTGTCATATTTCCAGCTAATGTTTCTGGTTTATGAAATACTGGTAATTGTCTTTTTTTTGAATACTCTTCTGATTTCCATTTAGAAGGTGCAACATATTTTGGGATAAAATCTTTAAATGTTAATTTGCCATCTTTATCTCCAAACTCTAGTCCACCAAGAGAAACTATATTTTCATCTATAAAATCACCTTGTTCTTCTATTGCATTAACAATACCTTGTGGTGCAGATAAAGCTATATCTTCTAATATTTTCCAATGATTTGCATCTTGCTCATCTGGTTCTTTAACTAAACCAGAATTAATTGGTTTAATTTTTTTAGTTTCTATATTTGTTTCATTAAGAAGTTTTAATACTTCTGGAGAAAACTCAGATGACATATTATTCTCCTATTGTTGTAGCTCTTATTTGAGATTTAAGTATCGGTAAATATTCACTCATAAACGCTTTTACATCACCTTCTTTTTTACCATCTACTTGAATTGTAAAACCATTTATTTTTGCTAAAGTTTTATATTGTTTTAAAATTTGTGTATCTAATTTATTTTCATATAATAAAGCCATATCATTAATAGTTTTTTGATACTCAAACTGTATGTCAAAAATATTCTTTTCTAATTTATTATTAATAACATTTTGTATTTTTCTATTTTCATAAACATTTTTTAAAGAATAAGTTAATGATCTAGCAAATTCTTTTTTCTCCTCTAATCCATCATCTGGATTAGCAATTAAATAATTTTGAATAGTTTCTCTATATTCAGTTTCTATTTCAGCTGCTGCTAATTCATCTTTAAATTCTGCTGGTACACCAATACCTTTGTCTGTAATACTTTTAGTTAAAGCTCTTTGTAAATCTTCAGAGTAATTAGAAAAAATTTCATTATCACCTTGTTTCTCAATTAAATTGTCATGTTGAATTTGTTCTGTTAATATTTTTTGCTCTAAGTCATCAATTTTAATTGATATTTCACCTGTTTTAACCTTATAACCATTTGATCTTTCAAAATTTTTTAATTCGTCTATTAGTTCTACTGCTCTATTATAATCAGAATTTTCATCACCTTTAACTGTTATTTCAGATATTGATTGAAGATAACCATTGTAAACTCCACTTGAAAAATCTTCATCATTTAAAAATTTAGTTCCATTTAAATTGTCATCTAAATTTTTAATTTCATCAGCACCATTTATTTTACCTGCAAACACTTGTATATCTGCTAATAAAAAATCTCTATCAACAGCTTCTAATTTTTTATCTAATACATTTTTTGGTAAATCAAAATCTTTAGCAAATTCTATAATTTTATTTTTTGCTTGAGTTTTATATTTTACTTTTAATATTGGATTATCTGATGTTGCGTATTTTCCAGATAATGAATTTATATCATTATTAATATTTGTTAAACTTTCAGTTTCTAATGCTTTATAAGAATTACTTTTTATATTGTAAACGTATTCTGAATATTCTAAATCTAAGTTTTGTTGTATTCTTTTTTTTACTCTTGAGTTTTTAACTCCAACTAATTGTTGATTAATGTAATTATTATATTTTGTTTTAAAATTATTAATTGCATCTTCATCATTAATATTTTCTTTTTCTGATTCTAAATATTTATCAAGCTCACCTTTTATTTCAAAAACTTTTTTTGCTGCTTCTACTTTTTCAACAGTATCTCTTTTTTTAATTGAATAATCTGTTAAAGCATTTAAAGATGGAATTATTGATCCAGCAGGAGTAGCAATAGGAGATATTTGAATACCAGTTTTGACACCAGATGTTTCAGAAGTTAATCTACCTTGAGCTGAGAATGTAGGAATTTTTGGCATATTAATCTCCAAATGCTTTCAATAAACTTGTACCTGCTTGTGCATAATATCCAAGCTCAGCAGATTTTGCTTGGTTTCTAGCAATAACACCTTGCATTCTTGAGAAACTTGCTTCTTCAAATTTTCTTGCTTGACCAATTTTAGCATTATAATCTATAATATCTTTTTCTATTTCTGCCTGTTCGGCATTATTTCTTAAAACTCTCATTCCAGAACCAGAAAGTTCTGCTCCAGAAAATAATATTCTTGTTTTTGTTTGACCCTGTAATTGTGTAAATTGTTGATCGAATTTTGCAATATCAAATTCTTTTTGATTTTCTATTTGTTGAGCTTCTTGTTCTGCAACTTGAGCATTTCTATTTTGTACAGCTTGATTATATTTACCTGCTGCAGATGCTTGTCTTGCTGAAAGTACAGATGTTCCAGCAGATATATAAGGAGCTGCTGTTGTTAATGCTGGTGCTACTGCTGATACCCAACCCATTAGAATACCCTCGCATACATATATTGATCTGTACCATCAAAACCAAATTTTCTCATTAATCCTTCTTCCTGTAATCCTAACCATTTAGCAAATTTTAAGCCAGTTGTATAGTTTGCTCTTACAGCAGTTTGAACTCTATTGATATTATTTTCTTTAGCAATTCTTGCAAAGTCTTTCTTAATAGCTCTTGCTACAAGTAATGGATGATCCCAAACTTCTTTAGTAGCCAACACCCAACCTTCTGCAACACCACTCCAAATTAATTTCATACCTGCAGCAAAGATTGGTTTGCCATTTACTAATCCTGTGAATGCTAAATTATCTTGTACCAAGTTGTTTGCGTCTCCTTCAAATTCCATATCTTTATCCATCAACTGATGGTTCATTTGTTGTTTCATAATGTATGCACCATGCTCACCTTTGTAGGGTACTATATCTAGTATTCTATCCATCATTTGTAACTAATCTAGGGTATAACGATAAAACAGTTAAAGGTAAAGGTTGATTTTGTCTAACAAATATAAAACCATCTGTTTCATAGTTACCTCTAAATTCTATATCTTTATCCCCAGTAAATACATTAACTCCACTATCCATTAAGTTAGCTGAAGATCTAAATGGTATTCGTTCCATGTTGTCTAGATCTGGACCAATCTCAATACCAATACTTTCGTAAAGTCTAGCAGTGATTTCATAAATTCTTTTAGTCTTACTTTGTGATGTACCATTTTGTGAACCAGCATCTATTCTCATTGTTTGTAATAATGAAACATAAGGTAAACCAACTTTAACTTTAGTTGAAGATCTATCTAAAGTAATTGCACCAGAGCTTACAGTTTTATTTGGATGTGTTGCACCATCTGCAAGTATAGAAACTTCTTCACCTTCTAAATGATCTAAGCCAGATATAGTTGTTGTTGCAGATCCATCATAAGCTAATTGAGAATCTAAATAATTAAATGAAGTATCATCTGTTTCATCAAAGTCTTGATTGTGTAAATACTCTACATATCTTTTTGTTGCACCATCAATAGTTCTTTTAACTATAACCCATACTTGATATTCAGAATCATCTGTTGGTAATACTTCAACATTTTCAACTACAGCATTGCCACTACCAAATGATCCACCAAAAATATGTCTGTGCCAAGCAGTAACTTGTTGTTCTCTTTGATAAGTAAAACCTAAAAGTTGACCATCAGTTCTAACACACCATACAATACTATTAGGTTCTTCCTGGTATGCCATTTGTGTAATACCAGATTCAGTAACGTGTTCGGCAAGGATTGTTAAATCTGGAGCAACATAACCATCAACATCAAAGTTGTAAGCTAGTTCTCTAATTTTTCTTTTAGCACGTTGTAAAAATAATGTTGCGTTACCTACAGCAATACCATCTACATTTGCTGCACCATGATTTGATTGTTTGTTAATTAAAATATTTGTTGGAGTAATAGCTTCGCCTGTACCACCACCATTAACTGCAAATTCACCCCCTGCTGTACCTATAATTAATGTTCTAGTTGCTGTTAAGAATCTAATTGCATTAACTTGGTTAGAAGCGATTGTATAAACAATAGCATCATCATCAGCTACAGTTTCGTGATATTGATCATCAAAGTTTTCGTAGTCTGCTGATCTTGAAAAAAATAAAGTTTGAGGTTGAGCAGTAGTTCCTGCAAATACTAATCGTTGTTCAAAAAAAGTTACACAAGCAGGATAACCTGTAGTATCACTAAATGATCCTAGTGCAAAATCTGTAATAGGAGTAGTAATTCCTAAGTCTACAATTACTGTTCCAACTACAACAGTAGTAGAAGTAACACTTGTTATTTTTAAATGACCATCTTTAATGTGAAGTAGTCTACCAACATCTGTAGATAAAAATCCTTGATTACTATTAATACCTGTTACAGCACTTGCAGTTACAGTTGAAGTTGCTCCAACAGTTTTATGTGATGGAGTTAAAGTAGTTGTCTCTACATTGTGATCCATGAATGGTCCATTAATTATAACATCATCAACCAATGTCCAGTTAGTATGACCAGTTCTAGTTAGTTTTCTAGGATTATGATTTGGATGACAAATGTACATAGTGTCTGCAGATTGAGCAAACTTAATATCAAATAGTTCTGCTTCTAAATAAGGTGAACTAATTTCGTATGGTGAACCACCATCTAATATAACTCCATTGTCTTTATAAAATCTAATGTACTGATCACCAAATTCTAATATGTAAGTTTGTACTGTTGAAAATTCAAAAGAAATTAATCTAGTTTTTTTTGTGCTATCTTTTACTTCTGCAACAAACTGTGTACCAGATCTTCTTGATGCCGAACCATGTGGATAGACAATCATGTTCTCTAAAGTTTTGCAACCAGAATTATATTTAGCTATATCGTTTCTACCATCTAATCTTGGCGATAGCTCACCACCTGTAAAGTTTGTTAATTCAACAGCAACTCTAGCCATAGGTTAGTACCTTGAGTTTATAAATGAAGATGCACCAATCACATCTGATTGACCATTATCTGGATTGGTATTGTAACCTTCAGTAGCATCTACAAATCTTGCTTCTTTTAATTTACTTTGAAATAGTTCATACATATTTGCTGCTGTTGGATTAGAACTTGTTACAGCATAAGCAATGTCAGCAGCTAAAGCTGCAGAAATAGTTTCTCTTAATAATTCATCATATTGATTTGCATCATCTATTCTTGCAACATATTGAATCTTAACTGTTCCATGATTTGCTAAAATTTTTCTACCTTCAACTTTATAATCATAATCATAATTTAAAATTGTAAGAACTCTTAAACAATCAGCAGGTAATGTAAATTGATATGAGAAACCCCAAGAAGGAACTTCAGTATCTCTTGCAAGTTCAACTCTTTTAATTAAACAATTCCAAGGATGAGATCTAAATAAACTATCTCTAACTTGTGTATATCTTGCGTTGCAAAGTCTTGCGTTTTTTGAATCTTCTGTAAGTGTAAGTATAGTTGACGCACCTAGTTGATTTAATGCTCCATTACAAATGTCTACTACTGATGCCATATCACTTCCTTATAATATACTTTCTACGTATCTGTCTATTCTTTTTTAATTCGTAAAGTTCTTCTATTGTCTTACCTTGTTTTGCGTCAAAACCATAATGATTTTTACCATCGTTTTGAAACCTATCTACAAGAACGTATCTATAAACATAGTTACCTTTTTTGAAGTGTATTACAGTTTCTAGATCTTTTATCGTTTTCATATTGAAGATGAGGGGATTGCTCCCCCCATCAAAGTAGCATTAAAATTATGCTTCGTGAGCTTGTACTTCTACAACTTTAGCTTCTTCCATTCTAGTCGCACCGAATGCAGCAGAATAGTAAACTTGAGTTGCGTAACCTTTATCAGATCTCTCATCGATTCTAGCAGTTGAATCTTTACCAACAGCTAATGCAACACCATCTTGTACGTAGGCGATACATTTTCTTTTGCTAGTATCAATTGCTAGTCTGTTAGATACACAGAAGTTGAAACCCATAAATGAGTTAATATCACCTTGAGCAAGAGCTTTAACTGTATTAAAGTCAGAGCTAGTCACTTCAGTAGTTCCTAACAAATCAGTGATTTGTTTTGGAGATACAATGATGTGTCTCGGTAGTGAAGGATCAACGTCAGCTAGATCTATGATTTCTTTCGCTTCTCTTAATTTAGCGATAGTTAAACCAGCAGTTCCAGATTCAACGATTTTTTGACCAGCAGGTAAAGCAACAGCAGTACCACCAGCTACACCTGTGTCAGATGAACCTAAAGCAGCAGCGATGATTGCATCATCCATAGCTCTTCCCATTGCATAAGCAGCAGCCATTGCATAAGAAGAAGTTGGATCTACAAGCATTCTTACTTTATCTAGATCATCAATAAGATCAGCAAACTCGTAGTCAGCTAATGAAACTCTTCTTCTTGAGTGAGGAGTATCTGCTTGTGGAGTGTCGCTGTGTCTTACAGTTCTAGCAGTTGCAGTTACAGAACCAATTTGGTCAAAGAAAGCATTCTTTCCTGTAACAGATTCTAATCTTACTTTATCTCTAAGAATAGAACCCTTTTGTTGTGATAACATTTGTATGTTAGAACTATATTGTTCTACAAATGCTTTTGTTATTTCAGTTGACATAATATGTCTCCTATATGTTAAGTTAATGTTAAACAAAACAGAGACGTTCTCAGAAATTCTGGCTTCTCTTGGATTTAAAGTCTTTTAGACTACAAGTCTATTCCTTGTTGTCAGTAAGGTTCGCAGAGCTTATCTTTCGAGTTATCTTACTTTTCTTAGGAGAACTTTCATTCTCCATAGAAATCCATTTATAATATTCTTCACACTTTGGCAAGGGATTAGATTTAATATTTTCAGATCCACTTTCTAAAACTGTTCTTAATATTTCTAACCTAATCTCCTTGTCATTCATAATATTATTCGTTCATCATTGTTCTTAAAGTAAATACTTGTTGTACTACTTTATCATGATCTGGGTGCATCTTATTCCAATATGGACCATCCCTGTCATTAACAAGTGAACTTATTTCAGTTTCAATGTCTCTACCAGATGTTGCATTATCTTCTCCAGTACCAATCATTTTATCTTCTGACATAAGATTAGCAATGTTTGCAAAACCTTTTATGATTGCAGGATGATCTCCTAATCTTCTACCATCAGATAAAGTTAGATCTAATATTTCTGCATCCATATTAGCTTTAGCAACTGCTCCAGCTTTTTTTATATTCTCATCAAATGATCTACCCCATTCTTTTCTAAGCTCTTGTTCTGCTTGAGCTTGATAAGTTTCAGTATCAATTTGTGCTTGTTGTGCAGATCCTTCCATAGAGTTTTTATAATACTCTAAGATACCTTGAGCTTGTTTATTATTTAAACCTAGCTTGTGAGCATTCTCTGCAAAAGATTTAACAGCAGATTCATCTAATGGAACTACATCAGAATTAACTTCCAGCTTATATTTATCTGGAGATTCTGGTCTACCTAATTTAGAATATACTTCATTCCATTGATCTTCTGTTGAGTTTTGATTTGGTACAGGAACTTTATCTTGACCAATCATAGATACAGCATTGATGTAGCTTTTAGCTAGAGCATCAATCTCTGTAAACTTTTCTATGTTAGGGTTAGTTCTAAATTCCTCGCTAATAGTTTCTTTCCAAGTTGCTGGAGTAGAAGTATTAGTTGTTGCAATAGTTGGTGCAACAGGTGCTGTAGTTTGTGTCGTTTCTACAGGCTCAGTTACTTGAGTTGTCTGTTCTTCTGACATGGTTATTTATCCTTTTCCTTTTGTAGCATTTGTTTAATAAATAGAAGGATGCTACGTTGACCCTCCATGTATGCACTCTCATGACTATCTCCTTTAATGTTAGTAGTAGAATAAAAGTGACATCTTTTTTCTAGATCAGATAAAACTTCTTTGCCTTCATCTGATTCAAAAATAAATTGATAATTATCTCTTAATTTTTTAATGTACTCGTGTACAGCTTTTTCATCTTGCATAAGATCCTTTCTATGGTTTTATTATTCCTCTGCGTTAATTAATGCTCTAGCTTCATCTGGTAATGCTTTTGCCATTGGTGCAGCAGCTCCAGCAGTTTCAGCTAATTGTTGCATCTGTGCCATTTGTTGTTGTTGTGCTTGTTGTTCTTGTGCAGCTTGTCTATCTGCTTGAACCTCTGAACTAGATTTTAAAACTTTTTGTGGAACACCTACAACATCCATTAAATGTTTAACAAGTTTATCCATATTAACATGATCGAATACTGGAGCAACATTTGCTAATGATCCTAATATTTCTATACCTCTCATAATAGATTGTAACTCTGTAGACTTTTGTGCTTTAGCAAGAGGTGATACATATTCAATTTCTACATCTTGACCAGCTAAGAAGTCTGGTGCTTGTGGGAATAAATTTTTTCTAAGTATCAAAGAGAATGCTCTATCAATTAATGGTTTTAATAATTCAGACTGAAGTCTACCAAGAACTGGACCAAGCAATCTCATCTTCTCTTCATTACGTTGGATAACTTCTGTTGCTGTCATTTGTGGACCATTCTGCATCATTAGTTGGTTTACATAGAAAGCATTTCTAATTGAGTTTCTTCTTTGCTCTTCCATGTTTAAACCTAATGGAGTGTTCGCACCAATGTTTAAAGTTTCAATTCTATCTCTAGTTCCTGCTCTGTAGAAGTTTAATCCACCAGGAACTGTTCTTACTGGTAAAATAAATCCATCATCTGGAACAAGTAAAGGTGGATCAACTTGTTTCTGTGCAGACTTAATTGTAGTCTTAGACATTTCATTTAGCATCTTAACGTCTGGCAAAGCTGTCATTGCTGGAGATCTACCATAAATTTCGTGTGATGCTTTTAAGTATCTTGGTACTACAAATGGAAACTCTCTAAATCCAGATACAGATAATTCATCACCTGTTCCTGCTTCAAAGTAAACAGATTCAAAAGGCATATTGCTTTTATCTTGTTTCTTAGGATCAAAGTCTGATCTTGGATATACTGCATGAATAATATCTATTTCTTCGTATGGATCTTTTCTATGTGTAGTTACAATATTATTAGAAACATTAGCACCAAACTTTTGTATTGCAGCTCTAGCTGTTAATCTAAACTTTCTAAAGATTGTATCTATTCTACCTTTGTCATTTTCTGAAATATACATTTCATTAATATGTCTTGTAGAGAATTTTAAAATATCTTCTTCATCTTCTTCGATAAACATTGCTGCTGTACCAAATGTAATTAGATCGTGATACAGTTCAAATATTTCTTGTTGGAAGTTAGATCTATTAAATGCTGTGTACATAACTTCTGTAGCTTCTTCTAACCATGCTTTAGCATCGTCATCATTTTCTAAATCTGTACCTTTGAATTTTAATGAGAACCAAGGAGTAGCAGGGTTCGTCAACATACCATGAAGTGATGCAGCTAATAATTCTACTGCTTGCATTGGAGAAGAATCAAAAACTAATTCTGTTCTCTTATCACCTTTAGATCTTGTTTTAGTAACATCAGCTTTTCTTGGTTGCATATAGTCTGCAACTTCTTGCCAATGACTTTCCCAATTTTGTCTGTTTGATTTTAAACGATCAAATCTTTTTAATAATTTTTTTGTTAAATCTGTTTGTGCCATATTATCCTAATAGAGTTGGTTTACCCAAAGTCAAACCTTTGTTATCTAAACCTTGTGATGAAGTTTGTAACATACTTAAAGATCTTCCTCTTCCTCTTCTTCTTTTTTTAATTAATTCATTTGCTGAAGCTATTGCTTCTTCTGAGGTTACTTGAGAAACTTCTGCAGTTGTTGGTGATGTTACTTTTGGTGCTTGTACAACCATACCACTTGATGTTGCTGCACCTACATTGCTATTACCACCATCTGATCTTGTACCACCTTGACCTGTGCTATAGTTAGACATTCTGTCTGTACCTAAACCCATTTCTACATTCGCTTCTTTTTTTGCTTTACTTTCTGCAGCACCTTTTTTAATACCTCTAATAACAGCTCCTGTTATTCCACCACCTTTTACAAATTCTACTACTGGATTTTTTTTCTTTGGTGGTTCGTATCTATTTGATCCACCACCTCCTCCACTACTAGAACTATTAGATCCCATAATTATTTTCCAAATGTTAAAGAAGATTTATTTTCACTTGTAACTTCTTTTTTTAATTCTGATTTAGTTTCATTAACACCTACACCAGAATCTAATTCATTCCCT
>Ga0206128_1004686_pt1 | contig 10547 bp, 12 predicted proteins | sample Helgoland_Spring_7_FD_148601 | JGI IMG/M metagenome (GOLD analysis project Ga0206128, IMG submission 148601) | Pelagic subsurface seawater microbial communities from Kabeltonne, Helgoland, North Sea - Helgoland_Spring_Bloom_20160426_1 | ecosystem: Environmental > Aquatic > Marine > Epipelagic ...
CCCCCCCAGTAAATGCAATAGGCTCTGCAATCTCATAATAAGCATTTGCAATCGGGTCTAGGTCTATGAAAGTATTAGTGCTTGCTCCCCCCGTAAATACATGAAATATATTCTGTATTGACGCGGATATAGTTGGTCGTACTAAAAGGTGTATTAATGACATTTATTACTCGCCGCCTGCATTCTTTTTATAAGTTAGCGTTACGAACCATTAGTCGTTCGATCATCGCCTTAATTTCATCGAGACTTTTATCCAACCGTTCCATATGCGCGTCGAGTTGAGCTTGTTTAACGTAATTATTTGCAACAAGCAGCTTAAAGGCTATTAGCTCATCTGCGTTTTTGTCGGTTTTTGCGATTGATGTTTTAATCCAAAGGAAAAACGCAAATTGCACAACTGAAAATAAAGCCCCAATAATAAACTGCTCGCTCATTATTCCAGCGCATCCTTTATTTCTTTAAAAAGCTTGTCATCCAGCGTATTACTTGTTTTTGCAACTAAAGACGCGGCAATATGCAAGAAGACGCCAATCAAGACTTTTTCGGTTACTAATCTAGTCAACAACGTTTTTAATATTGCAGCTACTACTGTGCCCATTACAATTCTCCGGTTTAAAGTTACTCTGGCAGCTCTTGTACTTTAGAAGCTACATTACTACTACCGCGTTATATTAGTTACTGATATTTTAAATGAAAACGCGGTAATAATAAACGTTTTAGTATTTTATTCCTGCATTGGCGGCAATACGACATCTTCCAGGTGCTTTTCGCATTTTTCTTCTAGACTTAGACCCTCGTAGCTTTCATCTGGTTGAAAAACAAAATCCGCATCCATTTGATTTTCGTTGTTTTCTAAAGTGTAAGGCGCTGCCCCTTCTTCTTTTGCTGTTGCGTTAATCCAGTAGTAAATACTGTATCTTATGTTTTGTGACTCAGTCGCCGCAGGATTTACGGCAGTAGTAAAGTCATTAGAATCTAATGAATAGTATTCGTTAGTTTGCTTACTAAAATCAGCGTTACGGACAAGTATTACTGCGTCCGTTTGTGGTGCACTTTGTGGGTTGGTAAATGATGCTGTTATCATGGTTTAGCCTTTTGGGTTAATATTAAAAAATTAACTAAATGTGTGTTAAGTAGTTTTTGCAGAGTTTATGAAATCTGATAGCTCGATGTTTCCTGTAACAGAATTCGTTATGTTATTGTTTGGAGTTATGTTTTGTACGATACCCCCGCCTCTATAATATGCGTGTAGGTTATTTACAGCTGAACCAAAGAAACTTTTGAGGTCACTGAATGCAATTGGGTACCCTGTGGGTATGTAGCTAAGGACTGGCCCCAGTATTTCTCCATTTATTGTTAGTGTGGCTCCCACGTAATCAAAACGTATCCAAGCGTCATCACTATAATATATATTAGTTGCTCCGAGATACGTAAACGCACCGCCAGCTATTACTCTTACTACTTCTGATACCCCATCATAAAACGTAACAGTTAGAGTTCCACCATCTGAGTTAGTGACCTGAAAAGTACCGCCTCCAGTAACAGATAAAGCAGGAGGTGTTCCACCTGTATTACTTACCACTGTCCCGCCTGTCCCTGTTTTTACATTATAATTAGCCATTGATTAGCATCTCCTCAAGTCTGGCTAATCGCTCTTCAAGACTGGCAATCGTTTTAGCCTGGGCTGCTATGGTATCTGTATGCTCGTTAATGGCAGCTATAGTCATAACAACCGTTGCTGGTACTGAAACGTTCAGTTTATGACCTAGCTCTTCGTCTTTTATGTAATTAATGGCTTCGGGCAGAACCGCTTCAACATCTTGTGCAATTACTGATGCTTTGCGAGGATACCTTCCATTAATTTTTTCATGGTCGGTACGTTCGTGGGTAGTTGTTCGTAGAGTGCGTAATTTGTTAGAAGCATTAAGAATCGGCTGGAGGTCTTGCTTCACACGGATATCAGACGTTGCTATAACATCTGAGCCCGTAAGAGTACCCGATGCCACTAGACTCTTCAGACTAAAATCAGTATTCGAGTTTAAATTGCCAGAATGGTACACAGTTTTAGTAGACCCACTACTTGTATATTGTAACTTATTGCTAGTACCTAGCCGCAAATAGTTAGTCATGCTTGTCGTGCCGCCTGATGTACTTCCTCCAAAAAGAAACTCACCGTTGACACTAGAAACACCCATCAATGCTTTATGTGTTTCTCCTATCTTACCCACTGCTAGGTACCCATTTCTTGTAAAGGTGTTTGCACCCGTCCATGTATTAGTGCCTGATAACGTGCCGTACTTTGCATCCGACTCTGACTTACTGAATACGGATAAGTACGTGCGTATAGCCCCAATATCAGAACAATAGCGGTTATAGTTATTACTGCTATTGTTAATTCTAAATGCCATAGCGCCAGATATGGTACTTTGATTGGCATACGTAGAGCGTAAAAGCCTTGCGTTTATATCACCGCTGGTAGTTCGTTTAACTATAGACCCGGCAGATGTGCCTGTCGCGGGGGACGAGCCTCCTAGTGTAGACGCATTAATAACGCTATTGGAATGTAGCACCGTACCGCTCTCTGACGGGATAGTTAATATTCTTGTAACACCCCCAACAAAACTCACGTATCGTAAGGTATTTTGATAGCTGTCTATGTAAGGGTCACTAGTATGTGTTGATTGGGGAGCCTTAGTAAACTTTATCTCCCCGCCTGAGTTTGTAAGAACTGACGAACCGCCAATAGTCAGCTTACCGTCAATTGTACTATCACCAACTTTGTGCACAAAACCTAGTGCATCAATCTGGGTTGTACCGAAGTTACTGCTATCCCAGATTGTTTTCCAAGTACCCCACGCAGACTCACTTGTCGCTGCACGGTGTTTTAACTGCGGTCCTGTATATGCTATTTGTTGCTGAGGGTGATTAGGAGAGTAAGATCCCCATTTAGCAATTGTTTGTAATACCTGCCAACTATCATCTCCTGCTAAGGTGTCATTCCTGTTCTGAAAATCATACGATACATGTTTATCTGGGTAGTAACTAGGTGGTCTAATAGCTCCGCGAGTATCAGGAATAAACAGTTGTGAATGAGAATGGCTATCGTCAGCAACCGCTAAATTTAGTGTGGCATTACCCATGTTAGTAAACGTAGCAGTACCCGTGGCATCACCATTGATTGTCAACAACATGTCGTGAGTCGCAGGTAAAAAGTTGCCAGACGCACCAGATGAAATGTCAACACCGCCTATAGTAAGTGTATGACCCGCAGTTATGGCTACGTCACCATCTACGTTGAGTGCCGTACCACTTGCTTTTTTAACGTTTAATAGGCCATCAACGCCTAAAGCGTTACCATCTGGGTTACTAAAAACACCCGCAAAACTTGATGCGTTATCGGATTCTGAATATACTCTGATTTTGCCAGAAGAAGCAAAAACTTCGTTGTATGCTTCTGTGTTTATTTTTACATAATCTCCTACATTTATAGAAGTTGTACCAATTTCATCAAATATCCCAATACCGTCTACAATTAAGTTACCATCAATAACAGTATCTACGTCCTGCCAAACAATGGGATCGTTTTCATAAATAAATTTGGTTTTTGAAAAGGGGCCGACTGAGCTACTTATTGTCACCCTGTCATACAATTGTGGGTCGAAACCACCATTGGTTATTGCTTGCAGAGCCAATGGGTCAGTCCAAGAAGTTCCTGTAATGTAAAATTGCGACGATCCTCTTGGGCCTTCCGCACCATCCGCCACATCATAAAGAGTGACTACTCCGGTTGCTACTCTAAAGCCCATAGTACTTGCCTCCCCTTAGTCGGTAACCGTGACGTTACACTGAAACTGATCAGACCCATTATTTTCTACATCACTAGCCGTAACGACTTGAGTTTTCGCGGTACCCCCAAAATTCACCCCGTTCTTTTGCCAAACATATGCAATCTTATCCTCTTGAACCGCCGACCCGTCGGCCATGTCAAACACGCTAGCCGTAAGTGTTTTTGCGGTGCTAGTAGCTCCGTTGCCAGAAAAGTTATTTCTAAAACTAAAACCGTTTTTGTTTGAGGCAATAGTGACGAACAACGAGGCTTTGCCTGTTAATCCGTCCTTAATTTTTATGATGCTAATAGTGTCTCTAGCGCCATTAACCCCCGTAATTCGAACAGAAAAGATGTCTGATTCGCCGAAGTTAGCGGGCGAGATAACGATCCGATCCCCCACGTGTGGGGAAGACAAATCCAATGTCTTAGCTTTGTTTGCTGTTATCCCCTGCACTAGGGTATGCCACACATTAGATCCGTTCTGCGCATACTCAGCAGACAAAGTCCCTAAGTTACCCGCATAAGTTAAACCTAGAATAATGTCATTATCGGTTGTCGTAGTGCCTGTTTCATCATACTGAAAAGTTAGCCTTGACGGAGTAATCCAAATTGCGGAGCCTCCAGCACCTTCTATCATCACAGACCATGTGATAGTCACCTCTACCGACGTAGAGTTTCCAACGCTGTTAGTGATATCAATACTAAGTACGACTGTACCCGTTTTATTTGTAGTGTTACCTGGAGTAGTGCTACAAGTGATAACCGCCTGCCCTCCTGCGGGTGTGTTTACCGAACCCCATCCAGAAGTTGCGTCCATGCCCGTTATTTTGTACGTATTGACCTCTGGATTTGCAGTATTATCGTATGTTGCGCGAGTTGCCCCTACATACACAAAAACGCCACTTGAAAAGGTTGCTAGTTCAGCGGAGCTCACCACACCAAACGTGTTAGCCGCAAAAGTATGGGATTGGTTCCCCAGCGTTACTGATAGCGGGTTAACGCCGTCAGCAATGTCTAGTATAGTAATTGCTCCTGTTGCTACTCTTGTGCCCATCTTAATGTTCCTCTAAATGTTAGATACAACGCAATTGAGGTTAAAATTTACCCCTGCTGCTACGTCGCTTGCTGTAATTTCAATTGATCGAAGGTTTACGCCAGACAAATCGTTTCCGTCCGCAAGGTGTGTTTGGAAAGCTTGCTCTGTGCCCGTGTACGTCCCAGCGGTTGTTGCATACACAGGCAAATTGTTAACTGTCCAAGTATATAAATACCCTGCGTAGTCCGCTGACTCAGCTCCGCCAATAAATACGTTAGCAGTAATTGTTTTAGCAGCGCCGAGGTTGTTTTTGAATGCGTATCCATTGTCGCTTGTTACTGTGACAAGGATCGCGTCGTCGCCTTGTAACGTTGACCACTCAAAACCTACAAGGTCGGCGTTGTCAACAATATCGACCCCTATGACAGGAGCGTTAGTTCGGTTGCCCGTTCGGATCCCCACATAGCTCGTACCCAACGTGATTGTCGATACCCCCTTGCCGTCAAACGTACTAGCATAAGGGTCAACAGCGTAAATAACCCAAGTATGGTAGGCCGGACCAAGTTGTTCCGCCCCGAGATCAATCAAATGCCATTCGTTTTCTGTCTTGCCATACAGCTCAACATGCTCAGACCACAAACCAGATTTGTATTGGATAGAGGTTATACCCCTCCACGAACCCGCGTACTTAGCGCCTGACATTAAGCCACCACTATCCAGATATCACCGTTTTTTCCCTGACTCGCGCTTGGTGCAGTAGTACTGACAGTGACGCGAGACCCCAACAAATCGAGTGTTTCAGAAACTTGTGATGCTATCCGAGTGTTAACGGTAGCCGATGAGTTTCGGATAATAGAATACGAACCCCCTGCTACAGTTGCTGCGGTAAAGTTTCTATCAAGCGTAAGAGTGTTGTCGCCCGTGATAGACATTATCTCGTACAAAGTCTGGTTATCTTGGGTGAATATATCGCCCGTCATCGGAGGGGTGACCCCGCTAGTCCACTGCGTAGATACGCCTGTAACAGTGCGACTCCCCTGAGTAACGCTGACCGTGCCGAATCTGTACCAATTGCTCATTTCTGCTTACCGCCTTTTACTTTATACTTATTCTTAATAGACATGCAGTGGTCAACAAGAGCATTCGCCTCCGGGCCAATGTCTATGCCACTATCTTTTATCCGCGAAAAGCCCTTCACAATAGAGTCCAGCTGCTCGCCAATGTCAGGGTACTCGCCAGCGCGCGCCTTTCTTGGGTCTATCTGCCTAGAAACTTTCATATCAAAAACTCGTGAGGAAAATAGTGCGAATGCGCGATACTGATTGTTACCTGCGCTGGCTGGTCAAGCTCAAGCTCAAAAACACCATCGTCAACATCAAAAATCTCGCCTAGAGTAGACACCTTTGTGCCGAAAGGGAGGGGAGCTATCGTTATAGAGTTGTCCTGCCGAGTAACGTCGCACACAAAAACAATGCGCTCCGTAGCTTTTTGGGTAGCTATGTCTACATAGAATAAACGGGGCGTGAAAGAGCCCTCTATGCTAGCCGTTCCCCCAGAAAAACTAGGAATACGACCGCTAGTACTGCCAGTTGACAGTATTGCCCCGCTAACCGCATCATATTGGGTGTAATAATTAGCGTTTTGCACTATCGACCACCACCTTTGCACTCAATGTGAATGACTCGCCACCACTAGTGCCGCCAGTCTCTATAAGAAGTTCAGCAGCTGTAGTGCTCGCGACAAATAATTGTACTGGGACAAAATAAGTTTGTTGTGCGTCATACGCCTGACCCACATTGATAAATTCAGTAGTTAAGTTACCCCCCGTATCATTGTCCTTAACAATCACATACAGGGAAATATTATCGGGCGCACCGCCAGTAGACGTCCTAAGCACTTCAAACGTTACGCTCACTATCACACTACCGCTTGTAAACGCCCCATCATGTGGATGAGTAACGTCGGCAAGCGAACCCGTACCGCCCCCCGCAATATCTACAGAAGCAGTTTCCGCGAAGCTTTGGACGGTGACCGCATTAGCAGAGATTTTCAGTGTGTCCACAGTTAGGTTTTTAATAAACGCACCATCCAGCTCTCCATTAGCAGCCAGTATCACCTCGTTGGTGTCCGTTAAAATCGTGACGCCCTTGCCGAACATTCGCCCTGCGGAGTCGATTATAAGGTTATTGTTGACGTTTATAGTCGTGCCCGTAATCGAGCCAGCATTAATTACAGGCGATTCAATAACCACGGCTGCGCGGATCTCTTCTGCAATAATGTTTTGTGAAATTAAATTGTATATAGCGGCTGTATCTATCATAGCTGTTGCCATATGAACCGCGCCATCAGCTATAACAAAAGGTAAAATGGTACTCTCGTCGCCAGTGCCGTTAGTGACAGCAAACATGTTCGCGTCTACTATAAAACTAGTCGTTTCGCCATCGTTGTGAAATCCAACACCGCCTTGTAAGTCGCCTATAGCACTTTTAACACCCCACTGCGTCTCATACCCCTCGGCTTCTGAGGCCGATGCACTAGACAGTTCTTGCAAAGTAACCTCTACCCCACCGTAGTCAACCTTATGGTTTCTGACAGCCACGGCTACAGCGCCAGCTTCGCCAGCTAAAGTAAGTTCAAAAGTGTCAATATTCGCATTAATGGTTTGATCGATACCCTCCCAGCTCGACTCCATAGCCTCAATGCGTAAAATGTACGCTTCCAAAGAGCCTACAGCCGCGTGCACACCACCAGAAAGTCTTGCGTAGTTTTTACCAAACTGCGCCTGAAACTCGTAACTGCTCTGCTGTTTATCTAAGGAGTTTTGGAGCGAAAGCTCCGCAAGCAAGTCACTCAAATTTTCTGAGTTGGCCAGTGCCTGGGAAAGTCCACTACCCTCAGACAACCCACCTGCTTGAAACGCACTATTTACAGCGTGCATCATACTCATATCACTGCGAAGCCACTCGTAGTTTGCCCCCGCGTATATTTCTTTGCTGTACTCAGTCAATACATCGAGAGGTTTTCTATACGTTGTGACTTGTGTGCCGTCTGGGTCATGCACTGGACCAGCTTCACCATCACGATTTATGTGACGTATCCAGTAAACCGCAGTTGTTCCGCTCGCAATGCTGTCTGTGAAAAATGGTGACATCACCGTGCCAACCTGCGTAGCGTCAACAAACTGGGGGAAAACAGGTTCTTCGGGTTCAGCCCCTTCTTCAGGCTCAACCACTTCCACAGGCTCAACCACTATCAATCTAAAAATCTCGGTAGCTGCATACCAATTAGAGCTTACGCGATCCCACCGACACAGCACTCGTTCAAACGTAGGGAATATCTCAACCCCTGTAGGAATAAATGGCTTGGGGTCATTAAAACGAACGTCTGGTACACCCGTGTTTATGCCCGTGCCGTTGGTTAATTCAGGGCTACCATTGGCCTCCCTCCAGTCTCGAAAAGTAATAGCCCGATCAAGTGGGTCAGATCGGCCTTTACCCCCAAGAATTTCAGCATTCTCTCTCACCGCACGAAGGAAATTAGACATCTCCCTGTCCGCAGTCTTCGGGACTGGTGGAAGTATCGCCTTGTTTTTGCTAACCATTAGTCGAGTTCCGTGGGGCTATCGGCCAACTGTATATCCCGCACTTCAAGTGTGGCTAGTGGGTTAGTCGAGTCCACTTTTATGCGCCAGTGTTTAGACCTACTTTCAAACGGCAAGTACACAAAATTAGCGTTCAATACTGTCGTTTCGTATGTATATTCGCCCTCCCCCTCCATGGCATCCGCTTCTACCGTGACAGTAACTGGGTACTCGTTAGCTCTAACTTTTAGGATAGAAAAACAGGAGGGTGATTGTAGGTCGTATGTCTTTGACGTCCATTGCAATAAGCGGTAGCTCGTTGCAGAAGAATCAAACTGCTGGATTTGGCCTGTACCGTTTGGGACATACGCCATGTCATTCGTTTCATCTAATTGGGCATATGCAGTAGCGTATAAATCCACTTTACGCATTCCGTCAGACGCATCATATGTATTAAACGTATAGCTGTACCCGACGGTCTGGCAGTGGACAAATACTAGCCCGTCGTAGTTAGAAAGCACCATAGTTGCTGGGTCTAGCGCACGCCATTCACGCTCTGTCATGTAGTTGCGACTAATGTTTTCTAGTCTGTAATCAGTAATTTTGTAAAGGCCAGTCGTGCTGACATAGTAAACAGAGCCAGCGACTTCCGTCACACCGTTTTTACTGGTGCATGGGACAGGCTCCGCAAGTCTAGTGGGGCTCATAGATGCCCCATGCGTTCCCTGCACTACATACGGGTAACTCGTTGTAAGTACGACAGTATTAGCTCCCGCAGGAGAGATAGTTACAATGTCTTCAGTGAAAGCTTTGTAGTATTCAACAGGAAATGAGTAAAAAGCATCTGGCTCTGCAAAACAAAGGATTTTCTTATTGTGGCCAACAATAATGTCTGACCCCATTACGATGACCTTTTCCATCGGGCCATTAGGGTAAAGTGCTGTATTAGTATCAGGTGGCCCCACCCACGCTTCATTAATCGGGGACTCAAGTAAGTCGCCACTAAACAAATCGTCAGAGTAAGTGGATGTGTTTATCGATATTTCATCAACAAACTGAAAAACTCCAAGCCCGGAGCCAGCAAAGTTAGTGCGATAAACAAGTATCTTCGCGCTAGTAGCACGCACCGCATCCGTGAGGATTAACCCCGACGGCACAGTAGGTAGACTAAACGTTACCTTGTTGGTGTTCTCGGTATTGTATTCTCGTATCTCTACCACAGTGCTAGGCGGAGATAGCGCACTTAATCTGCCCCAAGCATCTTTATACACAAGCGCATAAGCAGTCGCTGAGTAGTCATACTCATCCTCAGTCGGTGCTATCTCGGGTATAACCCACCCATTCGCATCTGCAACTAAAGGCGCAATAGGCGCTAAAGGCGCAGGCACGCCAAGCGGGTAAACTGCTGTGGGATATGGCCCACCACCCGTCTCAGCAATTAAATTGTAGCTAACTTTAGGCTCTGCGCCCTCAGATGCAATCAACACGTAATCATATGGGTCGTTAATTATAGGCGCTCGCACCGCAGAAGTTGGCGTATTCCAGCTAAACCACCTATTCCGGTACTTAAATATAGCCTCTGGCGATGAAGTTTGCACCGTGCTCAAAAGACTAGATGCTTTAAAAGGTTCTAGAATAGACCTGCCAGCGCGGGTGTTGATAGACCTGACCGCATAACCATCGCGCAACTGCTCGTCATTAAACTTTGGTGCCGTGCCTTTAAAATCGCTAAACGTGATCTTCACGAATACGTCCAAGACGTTAGACCCGTAGCGCGAAAGTCGATATGCAAGAAAGTTCTAGCAAAGCCGAAGCCGCTAAACCCCTCAGCCAACGCCAAACGGACAATCTCCATGCGGTCAGCGCCCCAAGGAACAGCAATATCAAATGCTATACCTTGGTTATGTGTGCCAGGATTTGTTTTGGAAGCTTCAGCTGGGTGATCCGCGCATCTAAATGCGCTGGTCAAAAACATAGGTTTGTCAAAACGGACTCGAACGCGTTGTAGCGCGTACAAAGCCTCCATGTCACAACCATGCTCAACATCCATATTACACTGAGCGCATTTACAGCGAAGCTCCTCCGCTGGAAAGTTCTCCATT
>Ga0206128_1004693_pt1 | contig 10538 bp, 6 predicted proteins | sample Helgoland_Spring_7_FD_148601 | JGI IMG/M metagenome (GOLD analysis project Ga0206128, IMG submission 148601) | Pelagic subsurface seawater microbial communities from Kabeltonne, Helgoland, North Sea - Helgoland_Spring_Bloom_20160426_1 | ecosystem: Environmental > Aquatic > Marine > Epipelagic ...
AGGCGGGGGCAAATATTTAACCTGTTTCATTATATTTGACCATTTTAAGGTCAAATAAGAAATATAAGAACATTAATGAATAATATTTAGAGAATTTTTAAAATTCATCTGAATAAGCACATCTATTTTTTATAAATAGACGCATGGCCACAAAGCTTCACCGCGGTGAAGCTTCCAACCATCTAAATTATTAACAATCCAAAGGCGCGTAAATCGACGTCAATGGATCAGTATTGCCGAAAGGAATTTTTATTATGAGACTAAACAGCAAAATACAAGAAACACTAATGTATCAATCTAGACTACTATTAAAACATATTAATGTTGAAACAGCATCTGATAGGTCATTACTTTTCACGATCCGTACAGATAAAGTGTCAGATCATGAACACTTTAAGAGAGCAATCTACCAGAAGCCGCATCGAGTACTTTATGGAACCTTGTCAGCACCAGACAACTTCACTTATTCTATGATGATTGCAGGTGATGTTGAATGCTCAAAGACTGGGACAGTTTCACTGGAAACATTAAAAAACCCATATGAACCTCATTACCATGGTGTAATGGTCTTCTCAAAGTCAGATTGGTGTCGCATTGAACCAAACTTATCCGAGGTTATAGGTCGAATAAAATCAGTACTTTATGACATACTTGAAGTGAAAAAGCCTCTTATTGATGATGATGGTGTATGCACTTGGGATACGGTTTGGATAAAGAGATTTAAGGAAAGTGCTAAACCAAGGCATAAGTTTTCCTCATCGTTTTCAAACTACATCAATTACATATTCAAAGCTGATTATCATGCACAGAAGCATGGTATCCAATCTTATGTACCAAGTGTTTTTCCTCATGATCTTTATCCACCAAAGGATAAGTCATCATCAGCAGAACCTCTTTTTAATCAACTATGTTTGGTTGAAGAGGCGTTTCAGCATAAACGGGAAAAGGATATGAATTAAAAGAGTGGGTTGGTTTTAGTTTTAGATAAGCAATGAATTTCCATTATTTTTTTAACCATCCTTTAATCCTGTTTTCTTGAGTCGAGAATGGATTGCACTTGGTTGTCGCCCAAGAATCTTGGAAATTTCTATTACTTTTCTTCCAGAAATGAATAATTCCTTTAATTGTTCATCTTCATATTTTTTCCATGGTTGATATGCATTAGGATGAATTTCTTTTATTTTTTGAAGTTTAATATGATATGCACTTTGTTCACTTGATATAGATGTAACTCTACTTGTTTTGTTATTTTTATGAGTTCTAGACTGTATTATTATCTCTTGGGCAGTCACTGGTGACTTTATTTCTTGCATTGGTTTTTTTTGTTTAATGCTTGAAGCCCTAATATCCTTCGTAAACGAACATGGTTTTTTATCAGAGGTATATTCAGTGCAGCCCCAAAATTGGCCATATTTTCCAGAACGCTGCTCTAACCAACCAGTGCAATCTTTTTTGGGACATGCTTCCACTGTTTGTTCACATATCTTACAAACAACTTCTCCACTTTCTATTCTTCTAGGATAACCTTTATGGCAATGAGGACAAGGTTGTGAACGGTTTTTACAGTAAGGATAATTACTACAGCCCCAGAAGCTCCCAAATGATCCTTCTACAAGTTTTAATTTTCCTTGAACACATTCATTACAATCTGGTTCATCATCTGGATTTTTCCCAATCAATTTAAAATCATGTGGGCTTTGTATTATTTCACTCACAAATGGCGAAACACTTCCACTTTGAGTATTAATAAAGACTTTTTTCTTAGCTCTAGTAAGTGCAACGTAAAAAAGTCTTCTTTCTTCAGAGTTTGGGAATGCTTCAGGCTCTGATAAGACCATGTTTAATATATGATCGTCAGCTTTTTCATTTGGAAATCCTAAGAAGCTACTAATAACATCAAGAATTATAACATAATCTGCCTCAAGTCCTTTTGAGCGATGTACAGTTTTAAAATTTATATTTAATGTATTAAAATCTTTATTAAGCTGATTTATTATCTTGCCATAATTTATATCAAATGCATTTTTATATGTTTGGAGTTTGTAGCGGCCTAATATTAATACATCTATAGTTTTATCTGAATTTTCATTTTCAACAATAAGCTTCATTATTGATTGTAATAAAGTTTCTTCATCTGTTTCTTTGAAGCAAATATAGATCGCTGGTTCGTTGCTAATGTTAGTGGATTTAACTGCTTTTGATATTTGAAAATCGTTTTTTAATATAAAATCTGTAGCTTCTGTTGTAATCTTATCTTCGCATCTAAATGTTGTGCTTAAATCACTTCTTTCAAATACCCCAAAGTTCTCACCAAAATTTTTCATTAAATTGATATCAGACCCTGCAAATCTAAAAATGGCCTGCCAGTCATCTCCAACGCAAAAAATTTGAACATCTGAACTATAATCTTGAAGTGCGGAGATTAGCTTAGCTCTTCCACTTGAGATATCTTGAAACTCATCAACCAATATATAGCGAAATTTACTTTTGTATTTCTTGTCAGCGATAGCCTCGGTCGCTATTGAAATCATGTCATGAAAATCGATAGCTTTTTCTTTTTCTAGAAATTTTTGATATTCATTAAAAATAGGCATGAATACATCAATAAATGCTGAATTTCGTTCAGCACCATCGATCGATGCGCCAATTTCTCTAACCATATCTTCATCTAAGAGTGCACCTTTGAAGTGACCAAGAAAAGTTTTCATCAAGGAAGTCAGAGGATCAATCTGTTTCTTTTCTTCTAAAATTGTAAAAACTTTATGGCCTTCAAGTTCATTAAATTTCACGCCATGTTTTAATAGTTTTTTACGAAGATTGCTTAATAATATCCCTTGTACTTTTTCACAACTGTAGGTTTCTATTAATTTTGTGTCATGTTTTTTATGTAGCTCTCGCTTCCAACGAAGAGCTTGTAAGTATTCTTTACGATTTACATAAGGTGCAGTTCTACCAAACCCACGCAAACCCAAATGTTCTAAATATATATTGTAATCTGGTAAATAAAAATCTGGCTTATACTGCCTTCGTCTGACATTAGATGTTTTGTGTTCATAGTCACTTTCATAAACATAATTAATACCGCTCAAATAGAGAAAGTTTGCAATTTCACATTCCTCAAAGCTTTTTAATTTTTCACCTTTGAGTGATCGTATATTATTTTTATCTAAATATTCCCAATATTGGCCAAGATTATCAAAATCAAACTGGCTTGCATATGGTGCAAAGAATTCACTAAACCATTTTGTAATTACATTTTTATAAGTTTCATCTTCTAATTTTGCACCAATTGTTAACTTAATAAAGTTTAAAAGTGCTAATTCGTCATCAGCTAACTTTGACAGACTTGGTTTATTCCCCGTGGCTTGTGCAATGATTTCCAGGCCAATGCTGTGAAAAGTATGAACGTTTACATCCTCTATATCTGGATGCTCAATTCGTTCAGCCAACCGTTCTGACATTTCAATCTTAGCATCTCTTGCAAAAGCTAATAAAAGGATATCCTTGGGCTTTCGTAATTTTTTATTTATGAGCCAAGCAGTTTTTGCAACTATAACTGAAGTTTTTCCACTCCCTGCTGAGGCAATAACTAAATTTGCATCTTCATCTATTACAACTGATCTTCGTTGTTCATCTGTTAGTGGGTTTTTCTCAATCGTATTAAATAATTTAGCTTGATTATCTATTTCATTCGAAATGTAATCTTCATTAATTTCATTTCGATCATCTTGTCTTTCAATAACAAATTCTCTTATTTTAGATATTTTGGAGGCTTCAGATGATGAAGTAAGTAATTTTGGAATTCGAGAATTGAATTTTTTTAATAATTCTTTTGATTTTAAAATGTGATACGAAAAAACACTTTCTCTTTGGTAAATTGATTGATTATCTATTTCCTCTAGCCACTTATTAAGAGTGTTTATTTCAGTTTTATGTATCTTATACTTCTCAAGCCAAGCATTTTTTTCTATATTATTATACAATACTAAAAGTGACCCAGCTTGTTTTTTTGATAACCACCGAAATTGGTATTTCACTGATTTTGTTTGGAAATATATTGATTTTAAGAAAAACCCACTCATTCCAATATTATTAACTTCACTATACTTTATTCTTATAAGTCTTTTCTTTTCAGTTAGTTCAAATGTGTCTTTTAATAATTTAACTTTCTTTGTTTTATTAAGCCCAATTGAATACGCTAAATAATTTAATAATTTCTTTGGAAAAAAATAGTTCTTATCATTTTTTTGTGATTTTAAAGGCATATAATTTCTATCTTTACATCAATTAAGAAGCTAATAATTATCCAGAATTCGTATCAGTCATTTATTTGTTTAATATTAGTATCTTAATGATAGATAACAACTTAAATTGAAACTAGTTTGTAAAATTTATATATTCAACAACCAGATGATTTTACTGATATATTCTTTTCATACTCATCATGCGTTTTGCCTAATTCAAGATCAATGTGTTGATAAACCCCTCGAAATATACTCTCAGAGTCAAAATAAGCGTGTCTGGAGTCTAACTGGATAAGTATATGCCTAAAGCATAAGGAAAGACGAAAACCCTTGTTCAGACACGGTTAATTATTGGATAAGCACTCAGTCTTAGCTCCAACATCTTTACAGAACAGTCCAGACTTAGCCTCTATTGTATGTTCTTGACCGTTCTTACGTTTGAACTTTTTTGAGCTTCCAGTGATATTGTAGGCAATGAAACCTTTGTCATGCTCTTTATAGCCAACACCAGACCTTACATTGTTGTATCCCGAAGTGGGTTTGCCGATGTCAAAACTGTAGAAATCATAAAACAGATGAGCATGATCTCCATTAGGAGTATCAGGGTTATTATCAGCATAAAGAATGTATCCATTTGTTGGAATTACTACGCTCATGGCGGTGAGGAGTTTAGCCATTTGCCTATTCTCAGGAGTGTTTCTGTCTTCGTCAGTTACGCTTTTGGTTTTTCTCCATCCTTCAAGAGCTATGAGTTTAGGTGTCTGTAGCTTTTCTTCATAATAATTTAGAAGGCTTTCTATTTTTTGTAGTTCTTGATTTCCGTAAAGTCTGTTGCCACTTGAGTTGTATGGTTCTTTGTATAGCTCAAGGAATACTCCATTAATATATGGCACTGTGGCAGTATCTTTACGCCAATTAACATTTCCTAAGATAATTTTTTCAGGGCCTATTTTTGCTCTTAGTTTTTTTGCTATTGCAGTTCGAGCCATCCTTACTTGGTGTTTACTGTAGCCACTGCTTGATTGGTGATGATCGTGCCACCAATCAAGCATGATGCCATCTGTTTTGTTTGCTTTTAATTTCCTTGCCATTTCATCAACGATAAGATTTTGAAATTCTGGATCAATAATTTTATTTGCTAGTGTCTTCCCATATTCAGCATCATGATCCCAATTTCTATTGGTTAGATATTTCTTAATACCCGAGAGCGGTTCGTCGGTGTAAGTATAATTCCAATACACTTCGTTTAGTGCAATCGCTCTTGGTTTGTTTCGTTTGCTTCCTGACCAAACTAACCCATAGCCTGTATCGTCAATGCGTGAATTCCAAGCTTTGAATGCATTTATAGTTTTTCTTATTTCGATTTTTTCTTTTAAGCTAAGCTCACAGTCAATATATTTGCATAAACTTCTTGTTCCTTTCTTATGCTTTTGTAGGACACTTTCAGTATCGAAAAAACCATCTCTGAAGTTTATTTTCCTTAACTTTGGCAGACCTTTATTTATTGCCACAACTAATTCCTGAATCGAGGTAGCGTTGATAGCAGTATCCAATGGCTTAGCTTGACTAGTTAAGTAAGCTTCCCAACCACTTTGAGATTTTTTACCCCACTGCCCATCACTTTTACCAACATCATGTCCATAAGCATTCAAGAACGTTTGTACGTCTTTTACATAAACTCTGTTTGTTGCTTCAAAACAAAGTGTGGCAAGCTCCTTTATCTGTTCTGAAATGTTTGGCGATAAAATTATCTTGTCAATTCTCTTAGAACTAGGGAACTTTAGTTTTGAGCCTTCAATTACTGGAGATTTAAATGAAGTTATTTTTTCAATGCTTTTATCATTCATAAAGTGATGGCATGCACCTTTAATCTTAACTTTATCATCGTTAGTTAATTGTTCGTATAGTTTATTAAAGCTACCATCCTCTACACTGCGAGTGGAAATCAGGTATCTATTCTCTTTATTTTCAAAACTAAATTCTCTTGGAATAGTTTGTGAGAATGTTCCATATTCTAAACGTATAGCGTAAACAGTTTCACTTTTAGGATCGCCTTCAAACGTTATGGCAACAGTCTCGTCTTTATCTGTAGCTTTATATGGTGTTGATACGTCTTGGAATATGACCTTGATATTAACTCTGTCAGTGTTGCTTCTAGCTTTAATCATTACATCTGAAAAGCTGAACAGTTCAGCTTTTATATCACCATTATAAGATACACCCTGGAAGCTAAACTTTTGTTGTGCATCTGCATGACCTGGATGCGTGAAGTTTAAAACTACTAGTATAGTTGCTAATAATGTTCTTAAAATTTGGATCATTAGTTGAAGCTCACGATTGAAAATTCCTGCAATGTTAGTCTCATTTGTACATACTTTTGTGGTCTTGTGAAGATGTTAAAACATGACGAGAGATAAACCCCTCTAGAATGACTCTCAGAGTCAAAATAAGCGTGTCTGGAGTCTACCTGGATAAGTAAATGCCCAAAGCATAGGAAATAGCGAAAACTCTTGTTCAGACACGGTTAATCTTTTTGCACTATTACTCTTCCACCGTCTTCAAATATGTGTCGTTGCTTGAGGCCTTTTAGGTTCTCTATTCTAATGATGCTTGCATTGATTGCAGATATTTTTGTCCTTGTACTTTTACTGCCATTTAAAACGGAATTTTTTATAACCACTCTGGCTTGCTCTTGAGCGCGTATCATATTCAGCGAACTATTTTCAATCGTCATACTCGCATTTGATCCTACAGCAGGATCAACCAAATCTGAGTCATTTATTTGAAATCGGTAATTACCCCATGCAGTTGGCCAAACGCCTCCAGTGCTTGAATTTTTTAAAGTTAATTTTGCTCGACCTTGATCGCTAGAAACACTCCAAGTTTGGTTTTCATATAGTTTATCAGCTCTTAAACCATTGATTTTTCCTGAACCTGAACAACACATTGCTATTCCACCTCTAAAATCATCTGTGTCAACTACTGTTAAATTCACACCTGGTGATATCCCAAAATCAATATTCTTTATATATGAATCCTTAATATTTATTGACCATGGTAATGAATTATGGCTTGTCCATTCTTTAAAAATTTCATTGCTGGGTAATGATACCTCGAAACGCCCTTTTGGTAACAGAGGCTCAATCATTACTCTGTCAGCCCGAGTACAATTAATATCTGATTTAGAATTTTCAAAAAGTGTCATGTTACATGTAGAATCAATGAAATTGAACTGCCCTTTGTGGCTTTTTGCTACTTGCCATGGACTGCTTAGACCATGTTTGAAATTTAAATGCATTGCAGTTGCATTGCCTGAATAATTGAAAAGAAAAGCTTCCATATTCTTGGCAGAGTCAGAAATTGAATTTATTATGTTTAGAAATGATCTTCCACCAAACTTTACTTCAAATTGGTTTCTATATTTACTTTTTGAATTAATAAAACTGTCGATAATGAATATCTTATCATTACCATTAAAGCGAGTATTTCCATTAACCATAATCTTTTTGTCTACTGCGATGTAAACATTATGCTTACCCATATTTTTAAAATCTGATATAGAAATCGCTTGCTGAGGAACAAGAATATCTTTCATTTCTTTTCGGCTGTATTGTAAGATAGTAGAATTTTTTCTTATATTTGCCTGTAAATCAGCTAACTTCGATTTTGACAAATCTTTTGTGAGCAATTCAATTACTTCATTAAAATCATCATGTTTTAATTTTGAATTTTTTTTACTCAAATATATTTCTAACGCAACTTTGCTTTTTTTATCCCAATTACCATTCATGTTGCCTTTTAGATAGCCAAGGGCAATTAATCCAAATTGAATAGTTTTTCTTTCTGTCGTACCAGTTTTAAACTTTTTTAATTTCTTCTTATTAGGTATCTTTGTTGAGTATTTTCCAACAAGTTTTCCATCTTTATCAAAATATTGTGGATTTGCGGATAAGGTACTTAATCTAATTTCTTTATCAATAATATCAGCTTTCATCATTCGAAGCAGTTTAGTTGATGCAGATGATGTTATTTCTAGTCCTTTATTAGTCTGGAACTTAGCTAATCCAAGCTCTGTTTTCCGCCCCCATTTGCCATCTATTTTTCCAACATTATAACCTAATGCAGTTAGATAATTTTGCACATCTACGACATATACTTTAGCTGAAGTTTTTACGCAGAGGTCCAAAAGATAGGACAAGCTTTTCTTAGCTTTTTGATTGGTTAAAAATGGCTCATGCGCACCATTAATAGATTTAGTAGAAAGTATTTTATCTATTATTTCACTGTTATTCATATAGTTGCATGCAGCTTCAATGTTAGCTTGGTTTTTAGTGTCTAGATAATTGTATAAATTTCTAAATGCACCAGAATTAATTGAATATTTAGCAAAGAAAAAGCGACCTGGTTGACTCTCATGGCTATACTCTTTGGGTATTCTAAAGCTTCTCTCGTCAAACCTTAAAGCATGAAAATCACCATTTTCAAGATTACCATCTATACCCATGCTGAAAATCTTTTCTGTAGTACCTGAAGATATATTATAAAAGCCAATTTTAACGGTGATCCATTTGCCCGAACCTCCTGCAGTAATAAATATACGATCAATGTTAGTCTCAGCATGTGCTAAAGAACTCAAACATATGGTTATAATAGATATTAGTAAAACCTTGATGGATTTCATGATGGGTACTCACTAGATTTCAATTAGTCTCATTTGTACATACTTTTATGGCATTGTGAAGATGATAAAACATGACAAGAGATGAACCTCTCTAGAATGACTCTCAGAGTCGAAATAAACGTGTCTGGAGTCTACCTGAATGAGTAAATGCTCAAAGCATAGGAAATAGCGAAAACCGTTGTTTAGACACGGTTAATCGGCATTATCAGACAAACTTGACGTCTTATTGCTTGGTCTTTAATTTCTATGAATAACAGTACAAAACATATATTATAAAAGAACGACATCAGGTTCGACCTCAACCACAGCTTTTTTGAACCTACTCCAAAAATAATTAGAATACTCTTTGTTATAATTGAAGTTACTGTAGGGGTCTTCAAATTCATCATATACCGCACGAATTTGATAAGGTTTCATCTTATTTATTATCTGTGCCAGTTTTACCTCATCATCAATGGATGTGGCTGCATCATATAAATAGTCTAGTTTAGTTGGTCGGTAGTAAGTTGTTTGTTCTGTCATTTAATCTCCATTTGGTTGGTTAATATAAAAAATATGTGAATTACTCCCCATCTAGGCGGCCTGATCTTTATACAGATAAAAGTATTTATCTGCTCTTTGGCATGAATAGCCTTTGATGGACTTGCTAAAACGCTCATAGATATCTGCTCGCTTTTGATCAGTCACATTAAACATGAACCATTCACTTTTTACTTGAGCTATAAGTTTATTGGCTGCTTTCGAGAGTTTTCGGTAAAGGGTAAGAGGCTTAGGTGTATTACCTTCTATAGTGAATACTTTGAGGTATTCGATGTCACCCATCCATTCATCAGTATCCTCTTTGTACATGATGAGAGTATTGTTGCCGTATTCTACGACGTAATTATAACCTTCGTGATAAACAGTTTCTTTCAAATATGCTCCAGTTTTAGTGTGAACTCTTAATTTCCAAAAAGATTAAGAACTAGTAAACTGATTTCTATTATATCTAGGAAATGCAAAGCCTGCGTGGTTGTCCATTTTCATAATACGCTTAGCAGCCCAAAAAGCGTATAAATACTTATACACTTAACTTATACACCTACCAGTATCTTATTGTAAAATAATAATTTGTTTGGATTGCAAATCCGTGTACACCGGTTCGATTCCGGTACTCGCCTCCAGATTAATAATTAATGACAGTACATTAGTACTGAAATAAATTACAAATAATGAGATAAAATCAGAGACATAAATTTGATACCTGACGCACTCAAGCAGTGGAGTGACTTAAGTGCGTTAAATTAAATATGCTTATGTAATTTAACTTTGTAAAATAAATGCATTACTTGTCCCAATTTAAAGCGAAAACGTGCCTACTATGAGCATGGATATAACTCTTTACGAATAACAAGTAGACACGTTGTCTTTATTATGAAGAACTTATTTCATAAATCAAGAAACTTATGAAGTTGTCAAAATCCTACTTTTTTAAAGATTTTTTTTCGTCTTTTGTTAATGGATTATTCCATACATTATTACTTAAACCCAATTCATGCTTCATAGGCTTAGTCTTACCTTTTGTTATTTTGCCACCTTTTTTTAAAAATTCATCAATTAAAGCTTGATCAGTT
>Ga0206128_1004697_pt1 | contig 10532 bp, 11 predicted proteins | sample Helgoland_Spring_7_FD_148601 | JGI IMG/M metagenome (GOLD analysis project Ga0206128, IMG submission 148601) | Pelagic subsurface seawater microbial communities from Kabeltonne, Helgoland, North Sea - Helgoland_Spring_Bloom_20160426_1 | ecosystem: Environmental > Aquatic > Marine > Epipelagic ...
TAGTTGCGCAGCCCTTAGGCAGTTTAAAGTATATCGCCATTAATTTACGCAAAAAAATGTGAAGGGGTATACGTATATTGCCCGAGCGCAAATCCCCCCGTCGGCCAACGCTGCCAGCAGCCAGATTTTTGGCCAGTTTACCGTCAAAATTACCATTGAGGTAGGCGATATTCATAAAAATAAAGGTCTTAGTGGTCATATTTAACAGGTATTACAATTTTAATATGCCCAATCAGCTTCTGCAGCCTTGCCTAATTCATTTTAGGGTTCTCTGTTGTTTTCAATCACCATCGGCAAGCAAACATAAATTGGCGATGTCAAACGGCCAATGAGATTTCTGCGCAAGAGCATTTAGCAGTCTTAAAGTTGTCCTCAAAATTCGTGGATAGCGCAGTCTCTAAGACCTGCAATGTTGGCGAAGGCGTCAGCTATGATGAGTTTAAAGACCTGTACTTCGATGCTTGGAAAACTGGATGCAAAGGCATCACGACCTTCCGCGCAGCGGGTAAACGCTATGGGATTTTAAACGAGGTCAAAACTGAAGAGAAGCCAAACGCAGAGGCTTGCTACATTGATCCGAATACTGGCCAGAAAAGCTGTGAGTGATTAGATTTTCTCACATTTTTCGAAGGTTTCTATCATATTGTTTGGTCTTCCAATGTATATAGTTTCATCTTTGCCGTCATTTTTTTTCTTGCTCTGTTGACCAAGTGCCATCGTTCACTTTCCAATCTGCCGATGTTGCGTACATAGCTTCCTCCTTTGTTCTACATCAAAAGGGTATCACAAAATAACCAACTACAAAAATATTTAGCTTTCAGTCTAAAACCTGCGCAATTAATGCCCTTACATGTGGAACTACTGGCGCATCGTTTTTTATTTGATCCCAGTATTCTCTGCCACCAATAGTATCCCATTCATCCTTAATAATTCTTGCAGCTTGTAGCTTAACAATCTCAGTGCTAGCCAGCTGACCCTCTCCTGCTAGAAGCATTACCGAAGCGGTTTGTGCCGTGTTCAAAAGATAATTTGCAAATAATAATTTTTCTGCCTCATCAAGTTTATCAAGCCCTTTGCGGCCGCGTACGATGACATCTGCAGTGTCCTTGTTAATTGTTAGATTTCTGAAATTGAAATGTCGCTCTGTAAAGATAAGGTTATTATTCAACCTTGTTGATGTGCCATTTCGGCGTAGCTCGATAAATACAAGTATAACCGAAATAAATAAACCAACCGTTGTCAAACCCTCAAAGATTTCAGAAATAGACATTTTTTCTCCATTCTTTTTTATAAAGCCTGACCCAATGTAATCAAAAATATTATTAGTGTCCAAGAAATGGTGGCGCACACTTAATGAAAAAAATCTCCCAATAATTCCAATACTTTGAACGCGAAGTCGTGTCCTGTGATAAGTTTGCGTAGTGGATGTTCTTGTCCGTTGATTCATGTAGCTTGGCCATGAAACTTCAACCTGTATTCGGATTGCATAATGTTCAGAGCGTCGACGCTACGAATGATTGCCTTAGTTCTTTTGGTCTCAGTAAGTTAGCGTCATCTTCAGAAATTTCGTAAAGTATCTGTGCAATACTGACGCGGTCTTGTTGATATTCGCTGTCATATCTCATGGTAACGCAGAACCCTTTTTTACAAGTAAAATTAAACACAAGCCCTTGTGGGTTAACTGAAACCATTTTGTCCGAAAAAATAGTATACTGCGCGGTGGATGCCTTGCAACTCCAAGAAGCATACTCAGCATACTCAGCGGTAGCTGTGCTGCCGCACACAAGGGCCACACCTAATCCAAACATAAAGTGTTTCACTGCTGCAATCCCCATCTCAACGTTACCACAACGATAAACTTGTCCTTTTGTTAGGGCAAGTTTGTTTGTTGCACTTAAGCTTTTGGTCGGTTGGTCTCCCTCCGAGAAAAGCGATGAGCCGACTTCTCGTTAAACAAACAAATTCACACTATGGGTTAGGGGCTTGCGCGAGGGACTAAATACTGATTCACTCCCTCTTGTACGGAGAAAAGTGAGGTTTTAAGTTAAGAAAACAGCATTTCGACTTACTAAGAGACATCGGACTGTAACTCCCTCGCGGAGACGCACGCCTGGTTCGATTCCAGGGTCGCCCACCACTTTCTCATGACAAATCTGGATAACTTGCCATGCATTTCACCAAAGAGACGGTGTACCGCTCCACAGGTCAACGCTGCGCGCCTTTGTGATTTGGGCTCTGCCAAACCTGCAAGTCGATAGGCGCAAGGGGGGCAAGCCCGAGGATGGCATCACTGAGCTTTTCAGCCAGCATAATCGTGGGCGCATTGGTGTTGCCATTGGTCACGAAGGGCATAATCGAGGCGTCCACAACCCGCAGCCCAGACACCCCGTGCACCCTGCCTTGTGGATCTACAACCGCCAGCCGGTCCGTCGCCGGCCCCATGCGGGCCGTACACGACAAATGCCATTGTGAGCTGGTATGGCTGGTCAACTTTGCATCAAGCTCCGCCTCAGATTGACAGGCTGCGCCTGGGAAAATTTCAACACCTTTGAGAGCAGAAAACGCAGGTTGCGCCACCAATTCACGCACCCAATGAATGCCTTTTCGCATCAATTCGCGATCCCTTGGATCTTGCAGATAATTGGCCAAGATTCGCGGAGCATCAGCCGGATTATCCGATCGCAACTCAATCGAACCACGGCTGTGCGCACGCATCAAACCTACATGAATTTGAAAGGCATGATCTTTCAAAGGTGACCAATTTTCATCCACCGCAATTGGAGAAATGGTCAGCTGTATGTCAGGATATTCCACCCCCGCATCCGACCGAATGCAAGCCACAGCGTCAAAGTGATTGGACGCACAAAGCCCGTCACCCGCAATCAGCCAGCGAATGCCCGCAGCAGCCATAGCCCAGGGTTTCGTCTTTGGCCAAAGAGAGACAGGCTGCAAGCATCTAAATTGCAATACAAAATCTGGATGGTCCTGTAGGTTTTGCCCCACTCCTGGCAAGTCCGCCGTAACCGCAATGCCCATGGACTCCAAATGGGATTTGGGCCCAATACCAGACAACAACAACAGATGGGGTGAGCCGACGGCACCGGCAGAAAGCAGGACTTCTTGCCGCGCCATCACATTTACAAGCGCGCCCTGTTGATCACGATACAAGACACCCGTCACCCGATCACTGGACATAATCAAGCGATGCACCAAAGCCTGCGTTACGATTGTCAGATTCTTGCGCCCGCGCGCGGGATCCAAGTAAGCGCGCGCAGCGCTCCAACGTTGGCCTTTGAAAACCGTCCGGTCGAAAACACCAAAACCTTCTTGGCAATAGCCGCTTATATCATCCGTGCGTTGATATCCTGCTTGAACGCCAGCTTCCAAAAACGCCTGCGCCAGCGTTTCGGTGGCTTCAGCCCGTTGCACATGAAGCGGGCCTTCTGTGCCGCGAAACGCATCAGCGCCACCGCTATAGCTCTCCATACGTTTGAAATAGGGCAGAACATCTGCGTAGCTCCACCCTTCACAACCGGCTTGGCGCCACCCCTCAAAATCCAGCGCATGACCGCGGATAAAACACATCCCATTGATCGAAGACGACCCCCCAAGGGTTTTGCCCCGATCGTGCTGAAGTTGGCGACCGTCTAGTTCTGGCTCCGCTTCCCCTTGAAAAGCCCAATTGTGTTTTGTGCTCTTAAGGTTGGACAAACAGGCTGCCGGCATTCTTATGGACAGCGCTTTATCTTCCGGCCCAGCCTCCAGCAAAAGCACCCGGTTGCCTGGATCACAGCTCAAACGGTTCGCCAAAACACAGCCAGCCGACCCAGCACCGACGATAATATAATCAAATTCCATTGAACGCGCGCCCCAAATGATCCGCCCAACCGGCCGACACCCTATGCTGCCGCAGCTTGGCACAATCAGCAATCAAAAACTCGGGGCCATGGGAGACGGGGATTTAAGGCGGCCTGCGCCGTATTTGCAGTGGCACATCGCCCCTATGTTCTATATTGATCCACTCAAAATAGTGTTTCGTTTTTGACCCTTGAAATTTTTTATATTTATTTTTCTGCCGAATGGGACAGGCTGAGCTTATGACGTTTAACATCTTAATCATTGGTCAATCAGGGCGTTTGCAATATGAGGCCATAATGTTTCTGGCCAGTTTACGCCAATCCGCGCCCGATTATAAAGGCCAAGTCTTCGTCGCAGTGCCCTTGGTCATCCACAGTTTTGGTGGGGGCCGGGATGCGCTTGAGGCCGGCCACTTAGATGGGGCGATCTCGTGTCACTATCGCCTCTTACCTTCACTTTATGCGCGCGCGAGTGATCTGGCGATCACAACCTTGGAGACGGCTATCGCGCCCAACAAAATCAAGAAAGTTGTGAAGGCCTACGAGCCCATCCGCCGAATGGTCTACCAAAAACGCGGCGCGAAGGTGCGGGCGCTGTTTGACCAAAATAATCTACCGCGCAAAGAGCAGCAGATCCGAAACACACTCAAACGCGCAGGATTTTGGATGCGGTGAACTGCGTTTTTACTGGTTGGCAAATACAGCCTCTAAATTTGTAAAACCCTTAATCTCGATGGGATTGCCAGATGGATCTCGAAAGAACATGGTCCATTGCTCCCCCAGCTCACCTTCAAAACGCACCGAAGGCGGAAGAATAAATGCCACTTGCGCTGCCGTCAGTCGCGCGGCCAAGGCTTGCCAGTCCGGAAGGGCCAGAACCATGCCAAAATGCGGCATAGGAACCAAATGATCGCCAACATGACCCGTGTTTTCGGTTTTCATCACCGGTCCGAGATGAAACGACAGTTGATGGCCGAAGAAATCAAAATCCACCCAAGTGGGCGCGCTGCGCCCCTCCTTTGCACCCAGTACCTCCCCATAGAAGACGCGCGTGGCCTCCAAATCTGTCACGTTAATCGCAAGATGAAACGGGGTGAGCATGATCGTTTTCCTCAAATTATTGGCCATTTTAGAACCACTGGCAGTAAATTGCCGAGCCACTGCGCGATGATTGGCCTGTTCTGCCGCATAAATCAATTCGCAGCGGGTAAATTCATCCTTTTGGCCCATGATCGTTGCGCCAGCGACCCGATTATGCGAGTTTCGTAGGGTCTAATGTAGATATGATATGTCGATTGAGGGTTTGATGACATCAAAATTTCTACTCCATCTGTCCAGTGACAGTATTGACCTCGAGCGCATGGACGCATCGGGCCATTGGCATCGCCTAGGGTCGGTCTCGCCAGACATCGAAAATTTGAGCGAAGCGCTTGCCAATCTGCGCCAAACAGCGGTGCCAGACGCGGCCGGTCCGCTGGAGGTTCTGGTCGCGCTGCCCGCCGATCAGATCAAAGCTTTGGACCTCAACCATACCGACACCAGCAGCGCAGCCTTACAGCAAGCGCTGGCGGGTCAAACCCCTTATGAATTCAGCGAACTTTGCGTCGATTGCCACCCCACGGCGCAGGGTCAAACCATCGCGGCGATTGCGCAAGAAACGCTCGAAGAGGCCGAAGATCTTACCGAAGCCTTTGGGTTTAAGGCGGTGGGTTTCGTCGCTCTACCCGGCGCCGCTTGGGAAAATAATTTCGCTGTTTTCGATCGCTCTGGATCTCGCACTCAAAACCGGCCGAGCGCCTATATCGTAGCGGCCCAAGAGACCAAGGCGGCAGATGTGACGCCCCTTGCGGCGCTTGCACAGAGTGCAGTGCCCGCGCCAAAACTCAGCGCGCGTGCAGCAAATCAAGCGGCGCCAACACCTAAGATTTCCGCCAATCCGACAGCGGAAATTGACATAGCCCCGCCGCCGCTAGGTCTCGGGAGTGCACCAGCGGCAGCACCTGCCCGGCAGGTGACCGATTCCACAGCCGTGCCACTTGAGACCGTGCCGATCACAAACCCCAAGCCGCAGGCCCGCAACCCAATGAAAATCATGCAGCGCCTCGCCAAGATTCGCACAGGCCTGCGCCAACGCCCGCGCAAACCTACACCGGCCCATATTACAACAATACAAGCCCAGGTTGGCGGAAAGCCGAAATATTTAGGCTTGATCCTTACAACTCTGCTTGTGCTGTTCATGTTCACCGTAGCCACGCTGGCTGCAACACTCGGGCGTGACAAGATCTCAGCTTGGTTGGGCCTTTCTGCATCGCAAACCGAGATGACCGCAAGCCTGCCTGCTGACACGATCGGACAGCCCATTGAAATCAGCCTGCAACCTTTGAGTAGCCCGTCCGCTCCACCGAAGCAGGCGGCACGCTTGCCACAGGTCCAGGATGAGGCGCTGCAATTGCAAAAGGCGGAGGTCGCCCTAAAAGATCCCGAAAATGACGCGGAACCCGCTATGAACCTAGCGGCGCCAGAACCACCGGCAGTGCGCGCTTTGGCCATCGGCCCTGTCACCGAGCCCGTCACCACGCCCGCCCCAGAAGAAAAGAGCCTCATCTCAGCGCGAGATCCCAACCTCCAAAAGGATGTGGCTCCCCCACTATTGGACACGCCCTGGTTGACCCCCGACCCGCTGCCAGACAAGGAAGACCCCACGCCAGAGGTCGCAGAAGATCAAGCAGAGGATCCCTCAACCGCCATTCAAACGGCTCTTGCAGAAGCCGCAAACACGCCGCCGGAGGCAGCTGCGCTGGAGCAGATCGATCTACCAGAAGCGCCGCTCTCGCCAAACTCCGCATCTCCGGTAGAGACCGATCCGCTGGCAAAATTACGGCCCAGACTGCGCCCAGCAGGTCTCCCAGCACCCGTCCGGCCCCAAACCCTGCCTGAGGGCCAAAGCATTGCGCGCACGTTGCGGCCGCAACGCCGCCCACGCGCGATTGAACTGGCGGCGCTTTTGCCCGCGCCTGTGGTGGCCAAGCCCTCAGAAATCCAAGCGCCCACAGCCACCAGCCGCAAGGCTGTAACCCGCGCCGCCACCCGAACAAATGTTATAAATTTACGCAATATCAATCTTATAGGAATTACGGGCACATCCCGCCTGCGCAACGCTCTGGTGCGCTTGCCAAATGGGCAGGTCGTCAAAGTGCGGATTGGAGATCGGTTGGATGGCGGACGCGTGACAGATATCTCGACCAAAAGTCTAACCTATGCCAAATCAGGCCGTTCGATCACGCTGGACATGCCACGCGGCTAGCGATCTCAGGCATCTGACACCCCGGCCTCCGCAAATGTCGCCATGCCAGAAAGACAGGCAACCGCCCCTTTCAAAACACCTATGGCCAATGCCCCGCCCGAACCTTCTCCCAGCCGCAGCCCGAGTGACAACAATGGTGTTTTGCCAAGATGCTCCAAAAGCCGCGCGTGGGCGCCCTCAGCGCTTTTATGACCGGCCTGGGTGTGATCCAAAGCCTCAGAGTTCATGGCATGTAAAACCAAAGCGGCCGCGGAACAAATGAACCCATCCAAGAGCACAGGAACACCATGGGCACGCGCCGCCGCTATTGCCCCAGCCATGGCGGCAATTTCCCGCCCGCCCAGCGTCTGTAGAACAGACAGGGGATCATCCAAAACATCAGCATGACGAGCCAATCCCGCCTCGACCATGGAACATTTTTTGGCCAGACCAGCATCGTCCACGCCCGTGCCGCGCCCAACCCAATCTTGAACTGTGCCGCCCAGCAAAGCCGCCGCAATCGCCGCGGCTGGCGTTGTGTTGCCGATTCCCATTTCGCCGGCCACAAATAAATCGGCCTGCGGGTCTACCGCCCGCCAGCCCGTTTGCAAAGCAGACAGCAAGTCGGCCTCGGTCATTGCGGGCCCCTGGGTGAAATCTTGTGTTGGCTGATCCAGCTCCAATGCGACCACGTCCATTTTTGCACCAAAGGTCTTGGAGATCTGGTTGATCGCCGCGCCACCCGCTTGGAAGTTATAGACCATTTGCTGTGTTACTTCCGGCGGAAATGCCGAGACGCCAGCGGCAGCAACCCCATGGTTTCCGGCGAAAATTACAACCTGAGGCGCGTCAATGCGTGGCTGCGCCTGTCCTGACCAACGGGCGTACCAAATCGCCAAGTCTTCCAAATCGCCCAATGCACCAGGTGGTTTGGTCAACTGCCCATTGCGCTCTGCCGCAGCCTGTCCAGCACTGTCATCTGCGCCAGGCAGATTGCGCATAAAGTCACGAAACTCAGCTAATGAAGAAATGTCGCGCATGGTGAATGTAAATCCGTTGATTGCAGTTGATACTGTGTTTACCGAAGCGCAGAATAAGCCAATGCGACGAAAGGACCAGCTGAATGTCTAACTCCGACACATGGATTCCAAAATGGGGCGATATCCCGGCCGCAATCGGCCTGCTCAGCCGCTTGCCCATAAGCGTTGATATGCATAAGGCGCAAGCGCGTGGTGCTCATCCAAGCTGGGCCTATGGTCTGGCCGGAGCGCTCTTTGGCGCGCTCGCCGCTTTGGCCGGTTGGGCGGGGCTGGTGATGGGCCTGTCGAGCCTTGCCACCGGCCTGCTGGTGGTTGGCACAACAGCATGGATCACAGGTGCCATGCATCATGATGGGCTGGCCGATAGTTTGGACGGGCTTTGGGGGGGCTGGAGCCTTCAGCAACGCCTCGACATCATGAAAGACAGCCATATAGGCGTCTATGGGGTGGTTGGGCTGATCTGCGCGATAGGCCTTCAAGCGACTTTATATGGCCATCTGGCCGCACAGGGCCTTTGGCCGATCCTCGGCGTCATGGCGCTGTCTCGCGCCATTATGGTGCCGATTATGGCAGCACTGCCCAATGCCCGCAGCCAGGGATTGTCGGCCAGTGTTGGCCGGCCCAGCCTGCAAACAGCCATTCTGGCCGTGGCTCTTGGGGGGACAATTGCAGTATTTAGCGGGGCTTGGCCAGCCTTGATCGGGGCGCCCCTCGGTGGTCTGGCTGTTGCCGCCATTGCCAAACACAAAATCGGCGGGCAGACGGGTGACATTTTAGGGGCGAGCCAGCAATGCGCCGAAACCTGCGCTTTAATTTGTCTGGTCGCCCTTCTTTGAGGTCACCTCAGAAGACGCATCCCGCGCCAATCCTATGGATGTTTGGCACGGGGGCGGTGTGCCGCCGCGCTCTAGCTGGCAGCCGGGACCACACGCGACATCAGCACGTCGGTGATTTCTTGACCCGCCGTTGATTCTTCGGCTCCGTTCACCACGGCAATCTCGCGTGTGAGACGCTCAAGTGCGGCCTCATACAGCTGGCGTTCTGAATAGCTTTGCTCGCGCTGGTCATCGGTGCGATGCAAATCACGCACCACTTCGGCTATTGCAATCAAATCACCAGAGTTAATCTTTTGCTCATATTCCTGCGCTCTGCGGGACCACATCGCCCGCTTCACCTTCGCTTTGCCGCGTAGGATCGCCATGGCATGGGCCACAACATCTGGCGTGGCCAACGGGCGCATGCCCACTTCAATCGCCTTATGCGTTGGCACACGCAGTGTCATCTTGTCTTTGTCAAAAGCCACAACGAATAATTCAAGGGTGATACCCGCAACCTCTTGCTCATCAACCGCAGTGACCTTGCCAACCCCATGGGCAGGATAGACCACATACTCATCAATACGGAAATCAAGTTTCTTTTTACTCATCTTCGTCCTTTCACGCCGACGCACCGGTGAACCTGCTGTAAGGAACCAGCCTTAAGGTCAGATTAAAGAGGATGCGCTTGGCGCTGTGTTAAAACAGCTGTTCATATGATTAAGCATATCATATTTTTAGCGATTGATAAAGCGCAGCTATTTAGCCGCCAGTGCCGGCCGTTTCAGAGAAATATTTCTCCAACTTACCCTCTTCGCCGTCGCGGGCTTCCGCATCGGGAAGCTCGTCTTTTTTTGTTACAATCACAGGCCAGGCCTCGGAATACTTCCGGTTGAAATCCACCCATTTTTCCATATCCGGCTCGGTGTCTGGACGAATAGCATCGGCGGGGCACTCAGGTTCACAAACGCCGCAATCGATACATTCATCAGGATGTATAACCAACATGTTTTCACCCTCGTAGAAACAATCTACGGGGCAGACCTCAACACAGTCTGTGTATTTACAAGCGATACAATTGTCTGTGACAACATATGTCATAATCGTGTTTCCTTTGACTTCGACACGCCCATAAACCGCAAGCCGCTCTTTGGCAAGTTGTGCCTGACTTAGTTCTCTTCAAGCCCTTGCTTAAATTTTTGAATGGCCCGGCGCTCGCGGGCCGTCGGGCGGTGATCGGCCTTTGGGCTGGCGGTGATTGCCGGCTTGGGTTCCGGGGGCGCCAAATCACGATAGAGGCCCTGGGCCTCGGGGGCGGGACCGCGGCGCGTACCAAGCGCGCGCACCTCAACCACCCTGGTGTCCAAAGCCTTTGGGAAAGTCAGCACATCGCCCTCGCTGACCATACGCGACGGCTTGGAGATAAGATCACCGTTGAGCCGCAATTTCCCCGATTGCACCAGCTTTGCCGCCAGGCTCCGCGTCTTAAAAAACCGGGCCTGCCAGAGCCATTTGTCAATTCGGAGACCCGGTTTCG
>Ga0206128_1004710_pt1 | contig 10500 bp, 3 predicted proteins | sample Helgoland_Spring_7_FD_148601 | JGI IMG/M metagenome (GOLD analysis project Ga0206128, IMG submission 148601) | Pelagic subsurface seawater microbial communities from Kabeltonne, Helgoland, North Sea - Helgoland_Spring_Bloom_20160426_1 | ecosystem: Environmental > Aquatic > Marine > Epipelagic ...
ATCGGGATCGATGGGACACGGCCCGACTGTCTAGAAGCGGCCGAAACACCTGCCCTGGACGCCTTGATTGCAGATGGCATATACAGCCCCGACGCACTCAACAATGACATCACCTACAGCGGTCCGGGGTGGTCTGCGATGATTTGCGGCGTGTGGTCTGACGCCCACGGCGTGACCAGCAACAACTTCGTGGGCAGCGACTTTGAGGGGTTCCCCTCCTTCATGCGGCGCCTGGAGTTGGAAAACCCCGACCTCAACACGCACTCGATTTGCCATTGGGCTCCCATCAACGACTACATCTTGGGAGAGGTGGTGGACGAGGCCATCAATGCGCCCACCGATGCGGCCGTGCGCGACGAGGCCGTGTCCATTTTGGGCAACGGTGATCCCCACGCTGTATTCCTGCACTTTGACGACGTGGACATCAATGGGCATGGGTACGGATTCAATGCTGCCGTCCCGCAATACATCAGCGCCATTGAAACTACGGATGGCTTTGTGGCGGACGTGATGGAAGCCCTGACGAGCCGCCCCAACTTCGAGGCCGAGAACTGGTTGATTTTGGTATCGACCGACCATGGGGGCATCGGGTTCAACCACGGGGGAACCTCCATTGAAGAGGAGACGATGTTTTTTCTCGCCAGCGGCGATGGAGTGGAACCTGCTTTGTTGCTCAAGGACACACTTGACATCCTACCCGCTCCCGAAAACTGCGTCGCACCTGGAGCCGCCGAATTGCGCTTTGAAGGCGGTGGCGATGCGGTCTTCATTCCCGACAGCCCGGCCTTACAGCTCGGCGCGGACCAAGACTTCACCCTCGAGGTCCGCATCCGCACGCAAGCCACACCCGATGTGGCCATCATCGGCAACAAAGACTGGAATACAGGCCTCAACCCCGGGTTTGTCTTCTCCTTTGAATACCCCAATGGCCCAGCCTGGAAGGTGAACATTGGTGATGGCAATGAACGCGCCGACGCCAATGGCTCAAGCGGTGTGGCCGACGGCCAATGGCACACCCTCTCGTGCTCCTTTGACCGCGACGGAATGATGCGGCTCTACACCGATGGGGTGTTCTCCGCCGAAGAGGACATCTCTGATGTCGGCAACATCGATGTGGGCAGCGGTTGGTTTTTCGGTTCGGACATCTTGGGAGCATACAGCTACACGGGCGCCATTGCAGAGGTCCGGTTCTGGCATGGCGTGCTGGCCGAAGAAGCCATCTCAGCCTGGCACTGCAGCAGCTTGGACGACGCCCACCCGAACTGGCCCTCCCTACAAGCGCATTGGGCCCTGACCGAAGGCGAAGGCAACGAAGTCAGCAACAGCACCAGCGTTGGCCTTGTCGGCACCGTGCAAGGTGCGGAATGGGACCAACCCGAAGGCGTGATCACGTTCGATTACAGCAACACACCGCGCATTGTCGATGTGGCGGTCACGGCCTTGGACCACATGTGCCTGCCTCTCGAATCCGATTGGAACCTAGACGGCATCTCTTGGGTCGACGGATGCACCACCACCGGTGTGGCGCTCTTGGACCGCAGCACAACCAAGACCACGCTCTTCCCCAACCCTGGGACGGACAAGTTCCAGATCACGGGCCTCTCACCCAAGGCCTCCATCGAAGTGTTCGACCCCTCTGGCCGGTCTGTCCACTCGGCCCAGCCCGGGTCGCCGACGCACACCGTGCCCCACACAGCGGGCCGCGGCGTCTATATCATCCGCATTGTGGATGGAGAGCAGCGCCGTACCCTCCGTTGGGTGCGGCAGTGATCCAAACCTGCTTTAACATCAGCATCTACATGAAAAACGTCATTGTTTTCACGCTTGTCGGAAGTATGGCCCTCTTTTTTTGGCAATTCCTCTCCTTTGCTGGCCTCAACCTTCACGCGGACGCTCAGGCCCATACCCCCAGTAGGGCTAGGTATTGGAATCTTTTGCCGACATTGGCCTGAAGCATGCTCTCGCTTCTTAGGCAGTCGACTTGGTGAAATCCCGCGAGGCCTCTGCCCATTCCTCGAAGGATTCAGAATGCGACATGGGGGACTGAAGCTAGTCTTTCATAGGCCTTTCCTTTCCGGACGGATCGAAACCCTTGAGGTCATCATGACTGGCCAATAAAGGCGCCATGGTGTCACGGCCCAACCTGAACACGAGGTCATCGTCAAAGTCCACGACGAATGCCTTGCCGAGCACTTTGAGGCAGCGGTGTCCAAACAACTTGCCCTGCGTAACCTCTTCGCCCTCAAACCACGGGGTAAGAATGTCAAATGCTACGCTGGCTTCCTTCATAAAACTGGGATCAAATCTACCCGCAAAGAAAGCCTGCAGATTCATGAGGACTGAACTACAATTTGACTTATTCAAACGCGTCACTCTGCCCCCACCCACTTGTTTAGGTAATTGAAAACCACATATCCAAGCCACTCGGGATAGGTTTTGCGCGTTTCGTGCACGACTCTGTATTGTGTATCTAACCTATTAACTTGGGGCACAATCTATTTTCGGGCCATGCAACTTGTGCCTCTCATTTTTTCCGCTGCTCAATCCATGATCCTTGGTGGTGCTCACGGAGCGCAACACATTGAAGTGTGTTACATACAGCCCGTGCATCGCCGATTTTTATGGCACTGGTGCGGCGGGCCGCCGCGATTTTATTGGGCACTTAACCGATTTAAACTCAGATCGTAAATGGGCAGTGTTTGTGCTCCCATTTACCTGAATTTGAACCTAATAAGGAAAAACAGTCCCAACATCTCTCTTCAGTAACCCAATCGGATGAACATCAGATTTTCTCAATCCATCGTTGTTGCCCTTTTTTTCGTGTTGCAAATGGGAACGGGACAAGGACAAATGGTCTCCGTTACCTGGAACCTCAACATGACCAACGAGACGGTCGCTGCAGAAGGCCCCTCAGTGGCTGGCGGCACCGATTTTGGATTCCCTGGGGACAACCCAATGAGCGATTCTGATGGAGACGGCATCTGGACCCTCACCACTGAAGTGGCTTCCGGATACACCGGTTACTACACCTTTACCAATGGCGCCTGTGGCGACTGGTCATGCAAGGAGAACATCGCAGGTCAAGACTGCGCAAATCCTGTCATCTTCAATAACCGCCAATTGGAGAACATCACAGAGGACACTGTGATCAACACTTGCTTCGGACAATGCTCTACCGATGGAAGCTGCAACGCACCCAATCCTTGTGATGAAAATTGTTTTGGGTGCACGGAACCTAGTTCTTGTAACTACGACAGTGATGCCACAGTCAATGACGGGTCATGCGTATGGAACCAAAACATTGACTCAGGGTTTCGATACATACACAATGTCTTTGATGAGGTTGTAGTTAGTCAGGACGTAGCGTATGGCACCAACATTAGCATAATCACCACCACGCTAGGGATGCCGCCGGCACCTGAAAATTTGCTTCTGGACATCTATGAGCCGGCTTACGACACTTTGGAGGAACGACCTCTGTTGCTCTATTTCCACACAGGTAACTTTCTTCCCCAATATGCGAATGGCAGTGCCGTAGGCAAAAAAAACGACAGTTGCGCAGTCGCCATTTGCACGGAATTTGCAAAAAAGGGTTACGTGGTAGCCAGTTGTGACTATCGGATTGGATGGAGCCCTGTTGCCGCGACGCAAGAAGAGCGTGCATCCAGTCTTGTTCAAGCCATTTATAGAGGGGTCCAAGACAGCCGAACTGCGGTCCGATTCTTCCGCAAATCACAAAATGAAGACGGTAATCCTTATCGTATTGATGGCGATAAAATTGGGATGATTGGAGACGGCACAGGAGGATACATAACACTTGCAAGCGCCACAATCAATAACTATGCAGACATCATCCTTGACGATTTAGGACAGCCCATTACTAAGTTTTACTATGATCCAGGTGATGGTTCTTCCATTCCTATGGTGATCGAGGACATTCACGGAGACCCCGACGCGACAACGGACACATTCGCTCCTGCTTCGTCCGGTGGATTCCAATTGTGCATGGCTAATCACCTAGGTTACAGTTCTGACTTCAACTTCCAAATGAACCTCGGCGGTGCGCTGGGTGATTTGAACTGGTTGGATGAAGGCGACGTACCAATGGTGAGCTTCCAATGCCCACACGATCCTTTTGTCCCGTATGAAACTGCGGTATTGGTCGTTCTCACAACCAACGAACCCCTTGTGGAGGTGAGTGGTGCGTATGACATCCACTCAAAGATCAACGGTTATGCAACCAACAACAATGCCGTGTTTGCTGAGATAGGGCTGTCTGACCCGGCAACAGCATTGGGCAATCAAGGCTGGGATGGATTGTACCCCATCATGAATAACTACAACGCAAACAACGTTCCAACTGAGCCGTTTGATGCTTCACCTTGGCAGTGGTGGAGCGAAGCGGCACTTGGCGCTTATGACGATGCCAATGGAACATCTTACTTGCCCACGCAGCTCATCTTAAATCCCACAATGGGCCCAACTGAGGCATTGGATTGGATTTATCAAATCGTAGATTATGTGTCCATTCGGATGGCCCTAAGTCTATCATTAGTCTCAATGGCCCTTGAAGGAACTCCTTGCGATGACGGAGATTCGAGTACCAGCAATGATGTTTGGCTACCCGGATGCGTGTGCGAAGGAGAACCAACAGGTTGCAACGACCCCGAGGCTTGCAATTATGACTCCTCTAGTGACACAAATAATGGTTGCGAATTTGAGAGCTGTTTAGGATGCACCGACCCAGCGGCCACCAATTACAACCCAATCGCTACAGTGGACAATGGATCCTGTGCTTATCCCGTGTCGGGATGCACAGAACCTGAGGCGGTCAATTACGACCCGCTGGCAGCAATCGACGACGGATCCTGCTTTTTCGACTTGGGTTGTTCGGACATCGGTACGGGCTTATTCGAAAGCCAGCCGCTAGGACTTTATCCCCTGCAGTCGGCAGGCATGGTCGGGATTCCGATGAATACGTCGATTGCTTTGCACGTGCCGTCAACGATCGAGGAAGAAGGAACGGGCTTCTTTTACGGGGTCCAGTCTTTTGTGCCTGATTATGCAACCTCGGAGGTGCCAGGCATCAGCTTGCCGGACTTACCGGGCACGATGATGGGCAACCATCAGGCCTGCCTTGAACTGGTGGGCACACCGACTGCGGCTGGAACCTATCAAGTCGAATTGGTCGGGGAACTGTACATCTTCATCTTCGGCAGTCCCTTCCTCGCAGGAGAATTCACCTTGTCCCACACGGTGGTCATCGAGGCAAACCCCAACCCCATCGCGGGATGTATGTACGTGGGGGCAACCAATTATTCGCCGCTGGCCTCGGTCGACGAAGGTGCATGCATCATTCCCGGCTGCATGGACGACGAAGCTGTCAATTACCACCCGGTTTTCACCCAGGACGACGGCACGTGCGTCTTTGACGATGACCTCGGCGGAAGCACCTGCCCGTCCGACCTCAACGGAGACGAGCTCGTCGGGGTTGCCGATCTTCTCATTCTACTCGGCGAATTCGACGCTTTCTGCACACCATGAAACCATGAACCATACACCCTCTCTCTTTCGCCTTGCCGGCCCGCTGTTTCTGATAATGTCCTCCTTAGTCGTGGATGCGCAGCTACCATCTGGCAGCATCGCACCGGATTTCACCGCCACAGATATAAACGGCGTCGAACACAACCTCTACAGCCTCTTGGACGAAGGAAAGAAAGTCATCATTGAATTCGCCGCAACATGGTGTGGCCCTTGCTGGAGCTACCACAACACAGGTGCCCTCGAAGACATTTGGGAGACTTATGGCCCTGACGGCACAGACGAGGTGTATGTATTCTTCATCGAAGCAGACGACACCACCACTCCTGAGGACTTGGAAGGAACTGGAACTGCGACCCAAGGAAATTGGATCGAAGGCACTGGGTACCCGATCATCGACAACGGCGGCAGCATCTTTGACGATTACGCCGGAGCATACTACCCCACTATCTACACCATCTGCCCCAACCGCATGCTCAAGGAAAGCAGCCAAATCTCGGCTGACGACCACGCCGCCATCTTGTTTGCCAACGACTGCGCGGCGGCCAATTTGGCCAGTGACGTTGCCCTGCTCGAATACGTGGGAGACGGATCCGGTTGCATTGGCTTCGACACAGATATTGCCGTCGAGATGATGAACCTGGGGCTCAACACCTTGACCTCAGTCACCATCGGCATGTTCGTCAACGGTGTCCAAGTCGGACTCACCAACTGGACGGGCAGCCTTGACACCTATGGCATCGAGGTAGTGACTTTGCCGCCATATGCGTTCAGCGGGGATGCGACCTATGAACTCAGGGTGACCAGCGGAGACATGAACTCCGCCAACGATGTGATCGAGGCCGAATTCGATGCTGGTGTACCGGCCACCCGTCTCCTCCACATCGAGATCCTGACCGATGGGTGGGGCGAGGAGACCGGGTGGACCGTCGAAGACGACGCGGGAAATGTCATTGAATCCTTGGCCCCAGGGTCGCTGGACAACACCACGACCTACACATGGGAGGTCGAGGTATCGGCAGACGGGTGCTACAAGTTCACTTTGACGGATGAATACGGCGACGGATTGTTCGGGAGCCAATGGGGAAGTCAGGATGGATACTGCACTGTCCGCTCTGTCCACCAGTTCCCATACGTGGCGGGTGACCCGATTGCCTCCTTCATCCTCGATTATGATGGAACCAGCGGTTTTTCCGCCCTCGAGAGCAACTTAAATGCATCTGAGAACTTCACCGGAGACGGCGCCTTCGGGTGCACGGACCCGTCCGCGGCCAACTATGACTCCGACGCTCAATTCGATGACGGATCTTGCATCGAGATGGCGGGTTGTCTTGAAATCGGACAGGACTTTTGGGCGGAAATGGTGCCGTTTGGAATCCATCCGTCGTTTTCGACGTCGTACTTCGGTGAACTGGATTGGTACGATGCGTCGGAAGACGTTCTGGTGACGGGTTGGGTGTTGAACGTACCCAACACCATCACCGACCCAAGCAGCGGGGTAGATTACGGGGTGCATTCCTTTGACATACAGTCGGTCTCCGGTTTGCCGGAGGGTATTTCCGCTGAATTGAGCGAGGAGTACCTCACTGGCGGGGAACAAGCATGCTTAAGCCTGTCCGGGTATGCGCTGGAACAAGGTGCGCATCAGGTTCAAGTGGCGGGCGAGATGAGCATTTCCATCTTCAACGCTCCGTTTTCCATCGGGACTTTCACCGCCACTTTGGACCTATTGGTGCAGCCGAACCCCAATGCCATCCTCGGTTGCACCTACCCTGGCGCATCCAACTTCAATGTCGTCGCCAATCAAGACAATGGCACCTGCATCTTTCCCGGCTGCATGGACCCGGCCGCCATGAACTACCATGCTATGTTCAACGAGGACAGCGGCAACTGCCTCTATGCGGACGACGTCTCAGGCCCCAACCCATGCCCGTCGGACATCAATGGTGACGGACTCATCGCTATCGCTGATCTCCTTGTCATCCTCGGCGACTTCGGAAACCCCTGCACGGAATGAATGGCCGCTCTCTCCTTCCTGTTTTGGCCATGGTCTGGGTCTGCTCTATTCCAGGTCGCCTGATGGGTCAGGCCACAGAAATTGTCGTTGAGACCTATGCCGAAAACATTGGTATGGTGGGAACAACCGACTTGACCGGCTATAACACTTACCGTATCTATGTCAAATTCGCTTCTGATCAAGATTTCTTGACAGCAGTGTATGGTGATGTTCAATTTCCTACCCGGATTCAAGGAGGAGACAATTTCTTCAACTCAGCTTTCGGAGGAAAGGACAATGAAGGGTATAACCCTGCGCTCTTCGCGGTATTCCCCGATCTTGAGTTTGACAGTTTTATCACGATTGGAATGGACGCTCCCGCAGTGGTTGCCAATGGTCAGGCTGCCATCAACGCAGTAGGTGACCCTTTAGCAGACTGGATTCCAGAATTTGAACCAGGTGGCGGAGCCGTGGGGTCTGACATCATCATGGACACCCAAACAGGCGGCGCTTGGTTTCCAATTTTCCCTAACACCAACGCATATGCTGGTGAAGACAGCCTCGTATTGATCGGTCAATTCACCACAGACACCACACTCTATGGAGTGATCTCAGTCGCCACTTTTGTAGGCGGTGTCCAGTCCAACGATGATTTGGTCCAGCTCCCTTTTAGCAGCAGCCCTAATGCGGTGTTCGGTTGCACAGACAGCAATGCCACCAATTACGACATGGGCGCCAACGAAGACAATGGCAGCTGCGTTTATACGTGTGACTATCCTGCTACACAACTCATGGTGACTGGGACCTCATCCAACAGCGTAAGCTGCAGTGGCTATTCAGATGGCTTCGCCTCTGTAACAGTATCCGGTGGACAGGGGAGCCTGACCTATTCAAATGGCACTTCTTCCAATGCCACCGGCCTGTTCTCGGGTGTTGTGGCGGGAGACCTGACCATTACGGTGACCGACAACGTAGGGTGTTCCGTAGAGGCCATGGTCTCTGTCGATAGCCCTGAAGTCCTGAATGTGATGGCCAGTTTGTCTGACCCCATCAGCTGCAATGGCGAATCTGATGCGGTGTTGAGCGGAAACAGCACCGGAGGAACGGGTGTGATCACTTACGGCTTGCAAGCTCCAATCGACACTGGAAATGGTGGCCTGCCTTTCTTGGAGAATGGAACGGAAACGCTCTTGTTTGAAAACATCGGTGTTGGACTTTACACGGTCTATGCCGTTGATGAGAATGGATGTTTGGACAACACGCCGGGCATTTCAGTTGACCAGCCACAGACTTTTAACCTTTACGCAGAGGCCATCGTGCCATCTTCATGCGAGCCTGCGCAAGATGGTGTGGTGGTGTTGAATTACTTTGGGGGAAGCGGAAACTCTGCCACCTATAGCCAGGAAGGACTCAGCTTTTCAGAAGCGAACACCTTCTTTGTCGCCCCAGGGACTTACACCTTCTACGCACAGGATCAGAACGGGTGCTTGGACACCCTTTCTAATGTCGTGGTCGAGGGCACTGGTCAAATTGAGCTCGATGTAGAGATCACCCCACCGTCCTGTTCTGGCGGAGCGGACGGGATATTGCTGCTATTTCCGGATGGCGGAAGCACTTCGCTTGAAGTGGTATTTGATGGCGAGGTGGTGAGTCCCTCGCTTCCCGTAACCGGCCTTTCTGCCGGGACGTATTCCGTTTTTGTATCCGATGATGCAGGGTGTGAATCCGAATTCGAAGTAGCGGTGGAAGATTTAGCGGAGGTGATGCTCGAAGTCGCGGTCCTGCAGGATGCACCTTGTTCAGGTGGTACAGGGGATATCGGCCTTTTCGCGGCTGGGGGCGTTGGACCTTACACAGTGAGTGGGACCTTCGGGAATGACACCTTTGACCCCGATTTTCCTTTGATGGGTGTTCCCACCGGATCGGGAACGGTCACCATTCTTGACGCCAATGGCTGCGAAGCATCCTCCCCATTCTTCATTGGGGAACCTGAGGCACTAACCGTGGAACTGGAATCCATTCAGCCCACGACGCCGGGAAACAGCGAAGGCAACATCACGGTGGACATCTCCGGTGGAACACCGCCTTACACCACTTTCTGGACCCGTGACGACGGCGTGGTGGTAAGCTCTGCCCAGAATCCAAGTGGGCTCTCCGCAGGCTTATACAGTTTGGCATTGACGGACGCCAATGGGTGCTCGCTGACCGTGCCTGGATTCATGGTCACGCAAATGGATGTAGAAGGGTGCACAGACACCATCGCCATTAATTTCAACCCAGGTGCAACACTTGATGATGGGTCCTGCGTCTATCCCAATTGTGAGGACCTCGAAGTGGCGGAAGTGGACCTTGCTGCCATTCTGCCGGGCACCCTCGACGGCACCTTCGGGGTATTGATGGAGCGGGAGCTTCTTCTCTTGGCCGGCAACATCGTAATCGAGCCATCGACGGGCACCCAGTACACCCTTCTCCAATTCTCCCCAGATACGGCATTCGGTGTTCCGGCTGGGTTGGACCTCGGGGGCGACTTTGCAGACCTTGGAGCCGGCGAGGCCCTCTGCATGACGCTGCAAGGAACGCCCGTGGAAACCGGAGTTTTTCTGGTCACTATCGAGGGGGAGACGGTAGTCAGCGTTTTCGGCCTTCCATTTGCTGCGGGGCGAACAGCGGTGTCCTTTACCATCAACATTCTAGAGAATGCGAACCCAATCGCCGGGTGCACCTATCCCAATGCGGCCAACTATCTCGTGTTCGCGACTGCAGACGATGGGAGTTGCTTGATGCCGGGATGCATGGATCCTGAAGCTGTAAACCATTCTCCGCATTTCAATGTATCCGATGATTCGTGTGTATACGCCTCTGAATTCGGAGGCTTTGGGGGCGATGTCATTTGCCGCGCAGATTTCGATGACAGCGGACTGGTGGGCGCTGCGGACCTACTGATTTTCCTGTCGGCCTTTTTT
>Ga0206128_1004730_pt1 | contig 10481 bp, 10 predicted proteins | sample Helgoland_Spring_7_FD_148601 | JGI IMG/M metagenome (GOLD analysis project Ga0206128, IMG submission 148601) | Pelagic subsurface seawater microbial communities from Kabeltonne, Helgoland, North Sea - Helgoland_Spring_Bloom_20160426_1 | ecosystem: Environmental > Aquatic > Marine > Epipelagic ...
TTTTGGGGTGGGTATTTTAAAGGTAGCCAAAGAGGTATTGGCCGTTTTCAAACAACTAATTTTTTGCAGCAGCGCTTGAGATATTTCTTGCCTGTTAGCATCATCTGGCTGTGCATTTACATGAAAATGATTATGCAATTCAAGCCCTTGTTTTAGGAGCTCATCAATCACCTTTTCACCTTCTGCAATAAAAAGACCTTCTTTGTTGCGGTACTTTTTTTGCTGTAAACTCGTTATTAGTTTTATTTGACCTTTACTTATCAAATTATAGTATTTTTGATTATTAGTTAAACAACCCTTTTTACCCTTTCACTACATTTGGAATTAGGCATCACAAAAATATCATTAATTTTAGGAATTACGATCCTCCTAGGATCTTGTAATGCAGTTAAAAATGTAACTGAGCAGCAACTTTTACTCACAAAAAACACCATTGAGGTGGATGGACAAAGAGTGGATGATTTTGGAGTGTTTAGTCAATTAACCCAGAGCCCAAATATTAAAATACCTTTAATTGGTATACCTGTGGGGCTTCATGTATACAATCTTGCAGACCAAAAGGCAGATAGTACTTTTACTTCTTGGGTGCAAAAAAAACCTAAAAGAGAACAAAGATTAATTAACCTTTTGTCAAAAAAACAACTAAATGAACTAGGGAATTACTACGTTGGTTTTAACCAATGGTTAAAAAAATCTGGAGAAGCCCCTGAGATAATTGACCAAACTAAAACAAAAAAATCACAGCAACGTATCAAGAATTGGTATGCCAAAAAAGGATGGTTTAATGTCAAGGTGGATTATGATATTACAAAAAACAGTCGCAAAAACAATACAGCAGAGGTCACTTACAAGGTAACTTTAAAAGAACCTTACTTTATAAATAACATTGCCCAAAAAATTGACTCTCCTATTATTGACTCTATTATCCAGGCCACAAAAAACAACAGCTTTATAAGAAAATCATCGCAATATGCTGCTACAGATTTTGAAAACGAGCGAGAGCGCATACACTTGCAACTGCGTAATTCTGGCCTGTATAATTTCAATAGAGATTACATAAACTTTGAGGCAGATACTGTTAACACAGGTCATAAAGTTAACATAACATATTTAATACCTCAACGCTCCATTGAAGTAAACGACACAACCAAAACAGTGCCTTTTAAGGTATATAAGGTAAGTAAGGTAAGGGTGATAACAGATTACTCCTTTGCCAACCAAGGCCTTGATTTTCAAGATTCTGTAAGCTATAATGGCTATTCATTGTTTAGTTATGATGCATTAAAATTTAACCCAAAGGCCATAACAGATGCCATTGCTATTTTACCCAATAAGATTTACACAGATGTAGATAGAAATCTAACCTACAACCAACTTAGTGATTTAAAAGTTTTCAAATATCCAAACATAACCTACCAGGAAGACCTTAGTGATCCTAGTAGACAAAGTCTTGTGAGTACTATTTTTTTAACACCAAGAAAAAAAGCTACATTAGATGCAAGTTTTGACACCTATACCTCTACCATACAGCAACTGGGTATTGGTTTTAAAGGATCTTTATTTTTAAGAAATGTTTTTAAAGGAGCTGAGATTTTACAAATATCTGGTAATGGCTCCCTTGGAGCCTCAAAAGATGTTGCAGAAAACGACAGTTTTTTTAATATTTCAGAATTTGGTGTTACTTCAAAATTATCTATCCCTCGTGTGCTTATTCCAATAAATGTAGATCAGTGGATTCCTAAATACATGTCACCAACCACCAACATTAGTGTTGGTTTTAACGCACAAAACAACATAGGATTAGACAGGCAAAGTTTAAGTGGTATTTACAATTACAACTGGCGTCCCTCAAAAACCAGAACCAATAGTTTTGATTTATTTAATGTACAATTTGTAAGAAACCTTAACAGGAGTAACTATTTTAATATTTACACCAACTCTTACAACCAGGCAAATAAAATAGCGCAACAAATTGAAAGTGCCAATCCTGGGAGTATAGATCCCGCTCTGTATTCTAGCTCTCAAAACAATGAAATACAACTAGAAATCCCATCGGGCATTGACACATTTTTAAACAACAGTGCTCAAGGAGAATATATTCTTGATCAAGAACAAACCAACACGCTTTTTAGTGTAATACAACGGGAAGCTAGACTTAAGGAAAACAATCTTATTCTGGCTACGAATTATACCTGGACAAGTGACACTAGAGAAACTATTTTTGATAAAAACTTTTCAAGAATTAGATGGAAAGTAGAAACAGCTGGAGAAATACTCTCTGGTATTTCGAGTATTCTTGGACTTGAAAAAAATAATTCTGAGAATTATGAAACTTTAGGAGTTGTCTTTTCTCAATATGCAAAAGTAGAAGCAGAATTTATAAAACACTGGCAGGTATCCAATGACTATGTGTTTGCTCTTCGCGCCTTTGGGGGTATTGCTATCCCATACGGGAATAGCGAGAGCATTCCTTTTACCAGAAGTTATTTTGCGGGTGGAGCTAATGACAACAGAGGTTGGAGGCCTTATGATTTGGGTCCAGGATCTAGCGGTAGTTTGTTTGAGTTTAATGAGGCCAACTTTAAACTTGCCTTTAATCTAGAGTACCGATTCCCAATTTTAGGAGCTTTTAAAGGAGCCTTGTTTGTAGATGGTGGAAATATATGGAATGCGCTCGATAATGTAAAGGATGAATCACTAAGATTTAGCGGCTTGGAAGACCTAAAAGAGCTAGCCCTTGCAAGTGGTCTTGGTCTTCGATATGATTTTGGCTTTTTTGTAGCCAGGTTAGACACCGGATTTAAAATACATAATCCTGCACTCTCTCCAGAAAACAGGTGGTTCAAGCAAGCCAACTTTGCCAATGCAGTTTTTAATATCGGGATCAATTATCCTTTCTAGCTAAAGGTGTATTTTTCTTAAATACACTTCAAAATTATCCAGTAATTACCACAATATCAGCATAGTAAAAAGAGAAGTAAAAGCTTCTGCATTGCACCTTGGTTATAACATAAATTTACTATTTTTGCGATTAAATTAATCAATCTTATGTCACATACAATCAAGCCAGGAGTTGCTTCTGGAAAAGAAATTCAAGCAATACATGCTTACGCTAAAGAAAAAGGATTTGCAATGCCTGCAGTAAATGTTGTGGGAAATAGTAGTGTAAATGCAGTGATGGAAACAGCTGCAGAATTAAACGCTCCTGTTAATATCCAATTCTCTAACGGAGGATGTTTATTCAACGCTGGTAAAGGCTTATCTAATGAGAACCACCAAGCAGCTATTGCGGGTGGAATTGCGGGTGCAAAACACGTACACCAACTGGCAGAGTTATACGGAGCAACAGTAATTTTACATACAGATCATTGTGCAAAAAAATTACTGCCTTGGATTGATGGTTTACTTGATGCGGGTGAGCAGCATTATAAAGAAACTGGAAAGCCACTCTACAGCTCTCACATGATTGATTTAAGTGAAGAACCTATAGAGGAGAATATTGAAATATGCAAAACATACCTAGCACGTATGTGCAAAATAGGGATGACTCTAGAAATAGAACTTGGTATTACTGGAGGAGAAGAAGATGGGGTTGATAATAGTGATGTTGATGTATCTAAACTTTACACACAACCAGAAGAAGTTGCCTACGCCTATCAAGAATTAATGAAAGTAAGTGACCAGTTCACTATTGCTGCTGCTTTTGGAAATGTACACGGTGTTTACAAACCTGGAAATGTAAAACTAACTCCAAAAATCTTAAAAAATTCTCAACAATATGTCCAGGAAAAATTTGGTACTGGATCTAATCCTATAGACTTTGTATTTCATGGAGGAAGCGGATCTACCGTTGAAGAAATTCGTGAAGCCATAGGATATGGAGTTGTCAAAATGAACATTGACACAGACCTTCAATTTGCTTTCACAGAGGGACCTAGAGACTACATGACCAAAAATATTGAGTACCTTAGAACTCAAATTGGAAATCCTGAAGGCGCAGATATACCAAATAAAAAATATTACGATCCAAGAGGATGGATGCGAGGGGCAGAATTAACATTCAAAAAACGCCTCACAAAAGCCTTTGAAGACCTAAATAATGTAAACACATTATAACAAAAAAATTTCAACAATAGTTTTTAAACATAAACAATATGGCTTGGTTTAAAAGAACAAAAAAAGGAATCAACACTCCTACCGAGGAGAAAAAAGATGTACCAAAAGGATTATGGTATAAATCTCCGACGGGTAAAATAGTGGATGCAGAAGAGCTAGAAAAAAACTTCTACGTTAGCCCAGAAGATGGCTACCATGTGCGTATTGGAAGTAAGGAATATTTTGAGATTTTATTTGACAACAACAAGTTTAAAGAACTAGACAGTGATCTTACCTCAAAAGATCCTCTGAAATTTGAAGACAAGAAAAAATACAGCGATAGGCTAAAAGATGCCCAAAAGAAAACAGGATTAAATGACGCCGTTAGAACAGCTGTTGGAAAATCTATGGGACAAAACCTTGTAATTGCCTGCATGGATTTTAGCTTTATTGGAGGTTCTATGGGTAGTGTTGTTGGAGAAAAAATAGCACGTGCTGCAGATCACGCTTTAAAGACCAAAACACCTTTTTTACTCATCAGTAAATCTGGAGGGGCTAGAATGATGGAAGCTGCTTTATCACTTATGCAATTGGCAAAAACAAGTGCTAAGCTAGCGCAGCTAGCAGACGCAAAAATACCCTATGTGTCTTTATGTACAGACCCAACCACGGGAGGCACTACTGCTTCTTTTGCAATGCTTGGAGAATATAACATCAGTGAACCTGGTGCCCTTATAGGTTTTGCAGGACCGCGTGTTGTAAAAGACACCACAGGTAAAGATTTGCCTGATGGTTTCCAGAGTGCAGAGTTTGTCTTAGAGCATGGATTTTTAGACTTCATTTCTCACCGCAAAGACATGAAGCAGAAAATTAACTTGTACCTTGATTTGGTACAAAACAAACCCTTGCGTAAAGAAACGGCTTCATTGTAATAAAAGTTGTAGGATATTCATACACCTTGTGTCTAAATTCAAGGTGTATTATTTTTTAAATAAAATACTACCTTACAATGCCATATCATTGAATTTTACTATTTTTGCACCCGAATTATGATGGTCATGATTCATACATAAAAATCATTTACAAAAATATTAGCATGTATTTAGATCCAAAAGAAAAACAAGAGATTTTCGCAAAGCACGGAAAATCTGCAACAGACACTGGTAACACAGAAGGTCAAATAGCATTATTCACTTACAGAATTCAGCACCTTACGGGACACTTGAAAGCAAATCACAAAGATTATAACACAGAGCGTTCTTTGGTAAAATTGGTAGGTAAGCGTCGTTCTTTATTAGATTATCTAATGAAAAAAGACATTTTGCGTTACAGAGCAATTGTAAAAGAATTAGGATTACGTAAATAATCCATACAAGGGGCTTATAAGTCCCTTACTTTTTTTAATATATTTAAGTACTGAAAAGGCTACCCTTTAGTTTTTCATTGGTCAAACCACACACAACACAACAACACTTGGTTTGAAAATCAAACCTTGACCAAATTAACGATGCGCACTGCGCATCAAAAATGAAAAATATGATACCTAAAGTATTTAAAGAGGTCATAGACCTTGGTGACGGTAGAGAAATTACTATCGAAACTGGAAAATTAGCAAAACAGGCGCACGGATCTGTCGTGGTACAGTCTGGAAAATGTATGATGCTTTGTACCGTAGTTTCAAACTACGAACAAAAAGACCTACCTTTTTTACCATTAACTGTTGATTATCGTGAGAAGTTTGCAGCTGCAGGACGTTACCCTGGTGGATTCTTCAAAAGAGAAGCGCGCCCAAGTGATGGAGAAGTATTAACCATGCGTCTTGTTGACCGTGTATTGCGTCCATTATTTCCAAAAAACTACAGCGCAGAAACACAAGTGATGATACAGTTAATGTCTCATGATGATGATGTTATGCCAGATGCAATGGCAGGACTTGCTGCCTCTGCAGCGATTCAATTATCTGATTTCCCTTTTGAATGTGCTATCTCTGAGGCTAGAGTGGGACGTATCAATGGCGAGTTTGTTATAAACCCAACTAGAGCTCAACTTGCAGAGTCTGACATCGATATGATGATTGGAGCTTCTGCGGATTCTGTAATGATGGTAGAGGGTGAGATGGATGAGATTTCTGAAGAAGAAATGATTGAAGCCATTAAATTTGCTCATGAGGCTATTAAAGTTCAGATTGAGGCACAACATCGTTTGGCTGATGCTTTCGGAAGAAAAGAAGTACGTGATTACGCAGAAGAGCCAGATAATGAAGCGCTTGTAAAAAGAGTTCATGATATGGCTTACGATAAAGTATATGCAGTAGCAAAAGCTGGATCTACCAAAAAAGAACGTGGCGCTGCATTTGCAGAGATCAAAGAAGAAGTAAAAGCTTCTTTCACAGAAGAAGAAATGGAAGAGTTTGGCGGTCTAGTTTCTGATTACTACCGTAAGGCAGAAAAAGCAGCTGTTCGTGATCTAACTGTAAACGAAGGACTGCGTTTAGATGGTCGTAAGACTGACCAGATACGTGATATATGGTGTGAGATTGATTACTTGCCTTCTGTACATGGATCTGCAGTGTTTACCCGTGGAGAAACACAGGCACTTGCTACAGTAACTCTAGGAACCTCTAGAGATGCCAACAAAATTGATATGCCATCTTACGAGGGAGAAGAAAGCTTCTACCTGCATTATAACTTCCCACCTTTTTGTACTGGTGAAGCAAGGCCTATTCGTGGAACCTCTCGTAGAGAAGTTGGACATGGTAACCTTGCACAACGCGGTTTAAAAGGAATGATTCCTGAAGATTGCCCTTACACAGTACGTGTGGTGTCTGAGGTGTTAGAATCTAACGGTTCATCCTCTATGGCAACAGTATGCGCTGGTACCATGGCAATGATGGATGCTGGTATACAGATGAAGAAACCTGTTTCTGGTATTGCAATGGGACTTATCTCTGATTCAGAAACTGGAAAGTATGCAGTACTCTCTGACATTCTTGGTGATGAAGATCACCTAGGAGATATGGACTTTAAAGTAACTGGAACAGCAGATGGAATTACTGCTTGCCAGATGGATATTAAAGTAAAAGGATTGAGCTATGAAATTCTTGTGGCAGCCTTAAAGCAAGCAAGAGATGGACGTATCCATATCTTAGGAAAATTAACCGATGCTATTGCAACTCCAAGAGAAGATGTGAAAGAGTACGCACCAAAAATGGTAGGTGTTCGTATCGCCAATGAATTTATTGGCGCACTGATAGGACCTGGAGGAAAAGTAATTCAAGAACTTCAAAAAGAAACGGGTACTACCATAGTTATCAATGAAGACCCAGTTACAGAAGAAGGAATTGTTGAGATTTTGGGTACAGGTCAAGAAGGAATTGACGCAGTTCTTGCTAAGATTGACTCTATTACCTTTAAACCTAAAGTTGGTTCTGTGTATGAAGTGAAAGTAATCAAAATGTTAGATTTTGGTGCTGTTGTTGAGTATATGGAAGCTCCAGGAAACGAAGTATTATTGCACGTGTCTGAGTTAGCTTGGGAACGTACAGAAAACGTTAGCGATGTGGTAAACATGGGTGATGTATTTGATGTAAAATACTTTGGTCTTGACAAACGTACAAGAAAAGAGAAAGTGTCTCGTAAGGCTCTTTTGGAAAAACCAGAGGGATATGTTGCACCAGCTCCTAGAGAACGTAACAATGACCGTCGTCCTCCAAGAAGAGATGACAGAAGAAAAAGAGACTAATGTAAGTGTTTCTTTTATTAAATAACAAAGCGCCTTTGGTATCCCAAAGGCGCTTTTTTTATTGTAACACACTCAGTAACAAGCAACAAAAACACCCTATACAAAAACCGTGTGTTGATTAATAAGCAGATCGCTCATAAGGAGCCCTACACTGGTTTTTTTTTTCTTACCTTTAACGACAAATTGGCAACATTAACACCAGCTAACATGATTCATACCATTTGTTATTCCAGCAAAGCCGTTGATGGTCTTGAAAAAGAAGCACTAGAAGGAATATACAACAAAACATACACCAATAATAGCCTTAGAAATGTTACGGGTATTTTACTATTTGAGCTTGGCAATTTTTTTCAAGTCTTGGAGGGAGATAAAGACATCATCATGCCACTTTATGAGAATAAAATAAAAAATGATCCTAGGCACCATTCTATTTTTGAGATTATCAATAGACCCAAACAAAAAGCTTTATTTTCTAATTATAGTACAGATTTTAATATTGTACGCACAGCAGAGCAATTGGAGACCATAAACGCTTATTTAAAAGACAATAAAGTAAGTACCTCAGAAAAAATACAACGTTTAATACAACCTTTTTTACTACTACCATGAGCCACACTCTTATAGCCCCCTCTGTATTAGCAGCAGATTTTGCCAACTTGCAACGTGATGTAGAAATGATAAACTCCAGCGATGCAGATTGGTTTCATATAGACATCATGGACGGGGTTTTTGTACCCAACATCTCTTTTGGTATGCCGGTGCTGCGAGATATTTCAAAACATGCCACAAAAACCATAGATGTACACCTTATGATCGTAGATCCAGACAGGTATATTTCTACCTTTAAAAATCTAGGAGCAGACATACTTACAGTGCACTATGAGGCTTGCACACATTTGCACAGAACGCTGCAGGCTATAAAATCTGAAGGTATGAAAGCCGGCGTGGCTTTAAACCCACACACTAGTATATCACTTCTAGAAGATACCATACAAGACATAGACCTTGTGTGCCTTATGAGTGTAAACCCTGGCTTTGGCGGGCAGAGTTTTATAGAAAACACCTATGATAAGGTAATAGCCTTAAAAGAATTAATTACTCAAAAAGGAGCCAGCACCATCATAGAGATTGATGGCGGGGTAACCAGCAAAAACGCCAAACAATTGGCAGACGCAGGAGCAGATGTACTAGTGGCGGGGAGCTATGTTTTTAAATCTGAGGATCCTACCAAAACCATCACAGATCTTAAAGCGCTGCTAGCTTCTTAGATTCTATTTTTTATCATTTTAAAAATATATTAAAAAAGTAACCTTTATGTTACATTTAAAATGTTACCTTTGCGTTACATTTTAAATACATAACTATGAGTGCAGAAATTATTATACCCGTTTTAGGAATGGCAACAGGAATTATTATTCCACTAGCTGCTTTTTATTGGCAGTACCTAGAGGGTAAAGAAAAAAGAGAAACAGCAGTAGAGATTTCAAAAAGCTTGAATGACCCAGATAAAATAGAAAAACTGTTGGCAATTTTTGAAGAAAGAAAAAAAGAGCCCTTAGATTATAGAAGAGGCGGAGTGATCACAACATTTGTAGGTCTTGGTCTATTTGGCTTCGGCGTGTTTTTTTTAGGATCAATTCTTAAAGGTGTTGGATGTTTGGTGGGGCTTATAGGTATAGGAACTCTAATTGCTGGTTACTTGTACCCAAACACTGGTAAAGAGCTCACAAGCGCTGTTGAAGAGTTTGAAAAACAGTAGGCATGGGCAAAGACCATGAAAAACTTTTAAACAACCTGCAGCAGCTTAGAAAAGCTGCCCATCTCACCCAGCAAGAACTCTCTGAGGCGGCAGAGGTATCAAGAAAGAGTATCAATGCCATAGAAAATGGTATTTATATCCCCTCTACGGTATTGGCCCTAAAAATTGCAAAAACCATTAAGTGCAAGGTGGAAGATTTATTCCAGCTACCTTAAAACACATACCTATTTTACACAAAAAAAAGCCCCACGCAGTACGTGAGGCTTTTTTTATGGTTGTATATGGTATTACAATAATTTTACAATCTTACTGCTCATTGGAGATGTAGTAGAATAAAAGAAATCTACAAGCTGGCCGCTCTCATCTACTAGATATTTCTGGAAATTCCACCTTACCGTAGAATCCATCACCCCGTTTTGCTCCTTTGAGGTAAGCCACTTATATAGTGGGTGCTGGTTGTCTCCTTTTACCTCAATTTTGGCAGTAAGGGGGAAATCTACACCGTAATTAAGTTTACAAAAAGTGACTATCTCTTTGGCAGTACCTGGCTCTTGGCCACCAAACTGATTGCAAGGCAGCCCTATTACTACAAGCCTGTCTTTATAGGTCTTATACAGCTCCTGCAAAGCGTCATACTGAGAGGTAAACCCACACTTGGAGGCTACGTTTACAAAGAGTATTTTTTTGCCCTTATATTGGCTTAAATCTAGAGGCGCTCCAGAGATGTCTGTAAGAGAAATATCATATAAGGATTGGGTATCCTTTGAGGTGTTTAATGTGTCTAGGTCTTGAACTTTTGGCAAAGAGCACACCAGTAGTAATCCTAAAAATAATTTACTGAACATGGTTTTTTTTACAAAAGTAAAAAGGCTTTATCTGCCGCCCC